>Ga0208496_1000037_pt1 | contig 40860 bp, 28 predicted proteins | sample CryBogmetaGMA2M_FD_184552 | JGI IMG/M metagenome (GOLD analysis project Ga0208496, IMG submission 184552) | Freshwater microbial communities from Crystal Bog, Wisconsin, USA - MA2M (SPAdes) | ecosystem: Environmental > Aquatic > Freshwater > Lake | place: Crystal Bog, Wisconsin, USA | collected... | reverse complement strand
ACCCCCGATGAGGAAACTGCCGACTGGAGAGCCGTATGCGGGAAAACCGCCCGTACGGTTCGGAGGGAGGGGAGGCGAGAGCCTTCCCTACCCCTATAGCGACCATGGATGGCAAGCTTGTTGATTACGATGGGCTTTAATCCGTTCACTTGTTACCGTCCTTGGCCTGGATTTCGGCATCCCTGCCGAAATGACGAGTCTTTGAGCCAAACTTAGAATTGCTGCGCTCCTACGGCTTTAGAACGACACCGCAAAACCAAATAGGCCGATGACCGATGGGGTGAATTTGGTCGTCCCTCCACTCACCTGGCCATAAACTGCCAAACGCTTGCTGGCTGTCCAAATAAAACCACCGCCGACTGCATTCTGCGTTGGGGACTTATATGCGTCGTAGGCTAGTTGGACATTGGGCAGTCGTGGTAGCGAAGCGGCATTATAATAACCGTGGATGAAGGCGGCAAAGTCTTTATTGAACAGGTCGCGCTGAAACGCCCACTGAAAGCCGAATTTCCAGATGTTGTCGCCGGCGTTATCTTGGAATCGGGTCGCACCCAAGTTGTACTCGAAATCGACCCCCCATGGTAGCGATTGGTCAAAGTTGAACGTGAAGGAAGGCTGCGTGCCGTTATTGAACGCCTTGTTGCCCAGCCATTCGGTTTGCAAGTACGCCTCGAAACCGGCTGCGGGCAGAAAGTAGGCCGGCTTTTCCGTCCACAATTGGATTTTGGTGTCGAAGGCGATGGGCGAAAAACCCCAGGTGGGTTCTGAACCCCCGGCCCAACTCGGGCCATTGCTAAACAGGCGCAACTCAATATCGTCGGTCAGGCCATAGCGCAGCAAAAACTCCGCATTATATTGGGCCGGACTGCCAAGGGCACTTCCATAAAAAGCCACCGGGGACATTTCAATATAGGCGCGCCCTTGCGGGAGCGTGAAAGCGCTGTTGGGAAAATTCGCCAAATCGGGTCCGGGGTTGTCGACGTCGGGTTCGGTTCGCCATTTCTCAATGTTCTCAGGCAGCCTTGCGCGGGAACGGTTATAACGCCCCTTGAAGAACTCTCCCTCGGCATCTTCGCCTTGCTCCCGCCCGTAATCAAGGAATGGCTGCTGCGTATTGGCTACCGGTGGTGGGGGCGTTGAAGTGGAATCCAACAGTTCAGTGGCGCGACGACGACCGAAAGCACGGAATTGTTCGTTAGAATCAACTGCCGTAGAGTCCGCCACTGCCGAGGTGCTTGAATTGGCTCTTTCCCTTTGGGGTGTGGCGGGTTCCACCGAGGGCATCTGGTTTTTAGTCACGACCCTATTGCCCGCACATCCTGCCAAGTCTAGGCACAACAACAGCGGTAGCCAGTATTTATAGGCTAGCAAGGATTCCATTATTCGATGAGCGGGATCCGCTCGGCAATTTCGGCATCAACGGCAGCGCGTATCCGTGCTTCAATTTGGTAGTAGCGAGCCAGCTTCTTGGCGGGCAACACTTTTCCGAATTTCGGCAGGTACGATTTCATCAAATGCAACCGCGCCTCCTGGAGTTCGAGGTTGTCAATGGTAATCTGCTTTGCCACTGCGTCGCTCATGTCGTCGTAATGCTCGCCAAGCTTGGCAATGATCTGTTGCCGCCTGTCCAGCAAGTCGGCCATGTCTTTTTGATAGCGGTCATAAACAGGCCAGAAATGCTGGGCTTCGGACGGGGTAAGCGGAAGATGGTCCGCCACTAAGCGCTTCCTGTCTTGTGCGGCATCGGCTTGCCCTGCCGGGGTTGGACCCGCTAACCCTTCAGCCGCCGCAGGCTTGGAGAATCCAAAGGTGGAAAGTGACGCAACCAAGATCACGATACCGCAGAGGATTGCCGCTTGGGGTTTTGCAATATTCATAGAATGTGCCGTCCGCAGTCAAGTAAGGTTAAGACAATCTCTAACTATGCTATTTTAAGTCGAGCAGGAGTGCAAGGCTTGCCTTGCGATGGCCTGTGTTGGAAGGCAAGCCTTGCACTCCCGACGAACATTATCATCCATTGCCTTGAAACCCAAACTTCACCTTACCTTCGTCGTCAATAAACAACGTGGCTGAAAAAGGCTTGCCGGCTTTCGATTGCAGTTCGTCCACCTTGACCCTTTCCCCTGCCAGCAAGGCCAAGGCGGTTTTCGCATCAATGGGCTTACCGGCAATGGTATTCCAGACGATGGCCTTGCAATCCGCGCAACTCCAAGCTTTAGGGCTTTTCTCGATGGACCCGCCGCAACGGCAACGGGCTTCTGCCACAGCTTCCAGCTTGAAATGGGCTTTGCCGTCACCCGATTGATGCGGCGTTTTTCCTTGACTGCCCACTTCGGTCATCGCGCTACCGTATTGCCTTGTGCCGGTCATCCGCTCCAATTCTGTTTTGAGGACTTCCCACACCTCGACAAGCAAAGCCTGGTAGGTCTTCTCCCCCGCTGCGACTTGGTCCAACCCGGTCTCCAAGTGCCGGGTATAATTGTATTCAAGAAACGAGAATTTCTTGCCGACCAATTCATCGACCACGGCAAACCCTCTGTTGGTGGGTTCAAGTTGGCGCTTGGCGTTGATGATGACATAGTTGCGGAGTGGCGATTTCAGGTTGCCAACGATGGTGGCATAGGATGATGGCCTGCCGATGCCCAGTTCTTCAAGTTTTTTCACCAAAGAGGCTTCGGTGTATCGGCCAGGCGGGGTGGTTTGTTTGGCAACGCATACGCCAATGCACTCGAAGGCATCGCCTTGTTTAACAGCAGGCAGGGGCTGGGCAGGTTCTTCCTGCTTGTTTTCGTTGTCCTCATGGCACTCGGTAAGCACCATCCAGCCCTTTGCGGTGATGGTTTCACCCTTGGCGACGAACAAGGTGGGCTTTGCTTCGCCGAGTGGCACGGGGACATTGCCTTCCAAGCGGACCTCGGTGACATCGAATTGGGCGTTGGCCATCTGGCTGGCGACCGCACGTTGCCAAATCAGCTTGTACAGTGCTTGCTCTTCGCTGGTTTCGCCACCGGATTGTTCCGCCGCATGGGTGGGCCTGATGGCTTCGTGGGCACCTTGGGCGTTTTCCTTGGATTTCCAGATATTGGGCCTGACCGCTGCCGGTAGGTTATTGGCCGACAGATAAGCCGCGATGTCTTGCAGCCCTTCATCAGACAGGTTCGGGTTGTCCGTCCGCATATAGGTAATCAGGCCCTGCTCGTAGAGCTTTTGGGCGATTGCCATGGTTCTTTCGGGTGCTAGCCGTAACGTTACACTGGCCGCTTGTTGCAAGGTCGAGGTGATGAAGGGCGGCGGCGGCCGCCGATCCCGTTGCGACTTAACGACCGACATTACGGTTAGCCGGGTCACGTTGGCCACTGCTTCGGCGACGGCCTTGTCCAGCCACAGGGTCTGCCCTTTTTCCCGGTACGGTGCATGGTCCCACAGTGCCTTCCACGGAAACGGCAGTTGCATGTGGGCTTCCACAGTATAGTGGGCCACTGGCTGGAAATTGCGGATTTCCCGTTCCCGATCCACCACCAGCCGCACTGCCGGACTTTGCACCCGGCCTGCGGAGAACCCTTTGCCTAGATGGCGCAGTTTGGGTGAAACCATCCAGCCGACCAAGCGATCCAGCACCCTGCGGCATTCTTGGGCGCTGACCAGCGGGATGTTGAGGTTCCCGGCAGACCCCATGGCTTTTTGAATGGCCGGACGGGTAATTGCATTAAACCGGACCCGATAAACCGGTTTGCCCAGCCGTTTTAACCCCAATGCGACAAAAAGATGCCATGCAATCGACTCGCCTTCGCGGTCATCGTCGGTCGCCAGGTAAATCGAATCGGCCTTTGCCGCCTCGGCCTTTAGTTCGGCGATGATGATACGCTTGCTTTTACCGGTTTTATTGTCGATGACAACATACGTCGGCTTGAACCCGTTTTCCACATCCACGCCCATGTCTTTGGGCGGCAAGTCGCGGACATGCCCAAACGAAGCTTTGACGGTAAAACCCGAGCCGAGAAAACCGGCGATTTTTTTCGTCTTGCCGGGGGATTCGACGATGAATAAATGAGACATAGGCCCGACATTATACCGATGGAAAAATAAAAATCCCTAGCCGCAAGTTTTCGCTACAATGATTGCAATGCCCCAGCCACTTCCCAACAGGTGACACTATGCATCCTCAGCTTCAAGAACTCCATCAAGATCACGTCAATCTAGCTAAAGTGCTGCGACTGCTGGAGAAGCAACTCGCGGATCTCCAATCCGGCGAGCATATCGACTTGGAAGTGCTTGGCGAAATAGTGGATTACGTGCAAACCTATCCAGACCGGGTCCACCACAAACGCGAAGACGTCATATTCTCGGTTTATTTGGAGCGTTCCCCCACTTCCCACGACCTAGTGGAGCGGCTTATGGAGGAACACACCTTGTTGTTCGATAAAACCCGTAATCTGAATGTGCATATTGAACAATGGCGGCAGGATTCGCCCGTGCCTAGAGGGAGGATGGTCTCCATCATCGCCGATTACCTCCTCATGCAGTGGGATCACCTTAACCTTGAAGAAAGCTCGGTCTTGGAATTGTTGCATCAAGAACTTACGCCGGCCGACTGGGCGCGAGTCGAAGCAACCATGCCTCTCTCGAACGACCCCTTGTTCGGCGATAAGGTGTTGCAGCGCTTCGAAAGTATTTTAGGGCAATTATCCGGCTATTAGCAGCAATGCCCATTTTGAGTCAAAGCCCTATAGGAGTGGGCATTTAGTCCGCGATGGCTGTCTGATCGCGGAAAGCCCGTTCCTATATCATGATGAGCCGCTGTGGAGTGCGGCGACGAGTCGCCGCACTCCACAAACTCATTCATCGTGTTATAATTTGCAGCACTCGTCGAGACACGATAAATGAGCTAGGAGGCAAATGTATGCTAGTGGGCGGGCGTTTATTGATGACATCAGCCACGCCGGAATGCGGCGGCGGGCCAACACACACGGGAGAAGTCTTATGAAATCTGTTCTTATCGCTTTGAGTGCCACGTTGCTAATGTTAGGGGCTATTTCTGATGCGCAGGCGGTTGTCTGTGCCAATGGCGTTCGGGGAGCCGGATGCGCCGGAGTGAACGGGGCTGTGGCCGTTCCCAAGGGACCGGTGGTAGTCAGGCCACCTGTCGTCGCGGCACCTAGGGCACCGGTCGTCGTCGCGCCTAAGCCCCATTGTGCCATGGTCAATGGTCGGACAGTGTGCCGGTAAATCAGAGGCGCCGCTAAATCAGAGGCTTTGCTGCCTATTGGCCAACCCCATCGCATAGCCGCTTATCGCTTTGCTCCTTGCACCGCAGGGGTAAGGGGCAAATTCACCGGATTGCCTAAAACGGCTGGATCATAAGATTATGCTCATCGTTTCCGTAGGCACTTCTTGGAACCAGGCGAATAATAGGGGATCGCCGCTGCTTAAAGCCTGTTCAAAATATTCAACGGAAAGAATGCAAGGGATAACCGGGCCATAGTAGTCTGCCTGTTCGCCGATGGGTTCAAGCGAGCAAAACAATAGGCGATGCAACAGCCGGAGAAGGGGTTTTTCCAAGGCCATGTAAGCGTGGCTTATGCCATGCCGTTTGCAATGCCAATACACATGCTTCAAAAGACCTAGCAGAATCTCGGGTTGGAGTTTTCGCCTTTCGCTGTCGTCCCTTTTTTCCCTGCGCCGGTCATTGATGTCCTGATCGCCGGGGTTTTCTTCCACCAACTGCGATGATACTCCGTAAATGGTGTCGTTGGTGCGACGACGGTATAGTTTGCTGATGACCAGACGGGAAATTTCAGTGCATTTATTGCGTGGGGGATGATCCCTGTCGGTGAAAAGCTCTGTGCAATGCTCCTCAAAGGGGAAGCTGTATCCGTTGACAGGCGTGACCAAGCGAAGCGATCCGACTAGATAACCGGTTAGACTATAGGCTGCAATATGGGTCGAACAAGCATCGTATTCGTCTTGTTCGATCCCGGTTGGGTAATTTTCGACAGGCAGAAAGAAGCGTTCCAAACAGTACACTTGGTAACGGAGGGCAAAGACCAACCTCTCATCGCTGGGGTCTGTCTCGGCGGCAAAAATTTTGAAGGTAAAATGAGGGCTATACGACGAATCTCGTGTGGTGGTCTCTTCGGTCATGTTAATAGAGTTGCCTGCAAGAGTCTGTCAATGAGTAGTAAGTGAACTTACGTTCATAGTCCAAACCCATGCCAAACGGGAAGCGTCCATAGGGCCACAGGATTAGTTTTACCGGCTGCACCGAGCTTGGAATGGCGCGGCGGACGGCTTGTTCCCACTGCGTATCCGGGTTATCGGGACTATTGAGTTGGATATGCATCTCGCATTGGTCGCCCGAGAATATAATCCGAAAGGCTCCCGTGAAGTTCGCAGCTGCCTTCTTGTCTGCGTATAGGGCATCTTTGTAAACGCCCACATGCGAACCGTTAGGCAAGTGTTCGGTAACCCTACCTTTTAGGGCTAAAAGGGAGTTGGGCATGTCGGCAGGGGGCGGGATGCCATGCCGGTGTGCCGCCGCAGCCACCGTGTCGGGTTCAAGCAGGCGGATGGCATCGCCGGTTTGGTAGCGCATTAGGGGAACGGTGAGTCCGGTGTCCAGCAGGGATACGGTCATTTGACCATAGCCGTCGGTATCCTGCCCTATAGACTCGACAAACATGCGTTGCGGATGGAAGCTATACAGCATCGGCAAGACCATGCGGTCCGGGTCGATGCCGAACAAGTCCTGCGCAAATTGGGGGTTATCGAACGCGGCACGGCGCAAGTCAATGGTCGCCGGCGTTTCGTAGCAAAGGTGCAGGCCCAGTTCGGCCACGCCCATGCTGGCCATTATCCGTTGTTCCCCGGTTAGGCCAAGGCGTTCCGCGATGAACCCCCGGTAGTGTTCTCCGAAAACCTCTTCACCTATGACGGCATTGAGCTTGAACTGACACCATTCCAACGACTTTTCCAATGCATAATCGGTGAGCTTTTTCATGAACAAGGGGTCGCCCACCAAGATGATTTGGGCGTAGTATTTTCCAAACGCCTGTATTAATGCCGCCGCCATGTCTTCCCGCACACTAGTGTTGGCGACAGTCATGCATTGCGACGAAAAAAACACGCCCATCGGGAGGCTGTTAATGACCAAGGTTTTTCGCGTTTTGACCTGGAATGCTTCGTCCATCGACTGATCGATGAAGTACTCATTCAGTGCGGCTTGTTTTCTATCGGTCAGCCCGAAGGAGAATCTTCCGCTGCCCCCGTGCCCCGAACTGGTGAGCACCTGAGCCAGATCGCCCTGCTCCCCACCTGCACAGAGCCGGTCAATTGGGAATCTGTCGAACGTGTTGGATCTTTCAAGAAGCGGACAAAGGCGCGTGAAGGATTCCAAGTCAACGATGAGTTCGGGGCGCACTCCCTGTTCCCGGCAAAGTTCGCGGTAGGCAGGCATCTCTTTTGCCGCCCGATGAAAGGCCATCAATAATTGGTTTTGGAGTTGTTGTGGAAAGGCGTTCATCTGCTTGACTCTGTCAAAAGGGTTGAATGTAGCACAAGGCGGGAAAGCACCTTAAGTTTTCGGCATGTTGCGGCGGCAACCAACCTCTCCTTAGTATCAATTTCGTTATTGTAGGCATATTTATGATCACGGTGCAAATCCGTCACCCCTCAATCAGCAATTCTCATTTTGTTAAAGATCAAACTCACCGTTCGCTCATTTTTTAGGGCAGTGCGACAGATTCGTGCCATTTTACGGAGAACAACAGGGTTGACATCCGATTCTCTGTTCTGATTTCATATTTTGGCGGTTCAAACACCGGCTCCGGTAACGGTCGGCCAGCGAGGTCGGCGGGTCTTTCGTTGGACTTCAAACCCCGATTATGCTGTGCTCCGCATAATCGAGGGGTTGGGTAAAAACAGCCCAAAAGGGGATAGCAAATACAAAGGCCGCAAACCGATTGAAGAAACGAAGTTGCAGCAAGTACAAGAGCTAGTTGAGGGTGGCATAAGCGTTAGCAAAGCAGTTTCCGAAGTAGGCATTGGCAGACGCATTTATTACAAAGCTATCGAAGATGGCCGGATTTAGCTCCTATTTTCTTTAGCGACGTTTTTTTCAGAAACTCTATCACGACCTCGTATTGCTTGTGGCGAGCAGGTTATCGGGTTCATAGAGAACGCTCTTCACCGCATCATGATCCAGCGGCGGCGGGTCGGCGGCTGCGATTGTCCCTGCGCGGGGTGGCAACAACGCCGCGTTTAGCATCTGGAGTTCGAGAGAGATCGCATTCAATTCTGCGCGGATATCGTCGCCACAAATGCCCTTTTCCTCCTTAGGCCGCAACAAACCTTCCAGCGCACCTGCCAATGCCGACAGATTGTTCATTCCGAGCATACTGCCTGTGCCCTTTAGCGTGTGCGCCAAGCGCACGGCCGTGGTGTAGTCTCTGTCGTTGAGGCTTTGCTCTAACTTGTCCATGTCATCAGCATGCATTTCGGCGAAGCGGCGCAGCAGATCTAGGTATTTGGCGGTCTTGCCCTTCAATGTGGCTAAGCCACGCACCACGTCAACACCTGGCAAGCTGGCCAAACGTGTCAGGACGGCTTCGGGAGGTTCTTCCAGAACCGGCGATGGCGGTGCAACCGACTCCGTGTCGGGCGCGCTTGCTTCTGCCGAGTTCGCCGCCCCGGTCGGCAACCACTTAAGCAGGGTCGCATAAAGTACATCCGGGTCGACAGGCTTGGCGATGAAGTCGTTCATGCCCGCCTCTTTACAGGCGCGGCGATCATCATCGAACGCATTGGCGGTCATCGCCAGTATGGGCTTTGTTTCCCAGCCCACCAGGGCACGAATGGCGCGGGTGGCTTCGAGGCCGTCCATGTTGGGCATCTGCATGTCCATCAGGATCAGGTCGTAGGCCGTGCTACGCGCCTTTTCCAGCGCTTCCTGGCCGTCCTCGGCGGTATCGACTGCCATTCCGACACTGTGTAGCAGTTCCAGCGCCACTTCACGGTTGATGGGGTTGTCTTCTGCCAGCAGCAGCCGTGTGGCACTGTGGTATTGACTCAATCGCGTTTCGGCATCCCCCGCTTCCTTAGTCGGCGGTGGGACGGGAATAACGCCATTTCCGCGCTGCAGGCGGACGGTAAACCAGAAGGTACTCCCTGTCCCCTGTGCGCTTTCGACGCCGGTCTCGCCGCCCATTAGATGTGCGATCCGGCGGGTGATGGCAAGACCCAGTCCAGTGCCGCCATATTTGCGAGTAATTGCCGCGTCGGCCTGCTCGAAGGGCTGGAACAAACGGGATATTTGTTCCGGGGTAATGCCTATACCTGTGTCCTGCACCTCGAAACGAACTAGGAGGCCGTCGCTGCTGTCTTCCAACAACTTGGCCCGCAAGGCAATCGAGCCTCCTTTGTCGGTGAACTTGACGGCGTTGCCGGCATAGTTGAGTAGAGCTTGGCATAGCCGCGTCGGATCGCCATGCAACCAAAAGGGTACGTCATCGCGGTCAAGTTCGATCTTCAGACCCTTGTTCTGCGCAGCCTGGCCTATAAGAGAAGCAACATTATCGAGGACGGCGGAGATCGCGAAGTCGGTGTTCTCGATGAGCAACCGTCCGGCCTCGATCTTGGACAAGTCGAGAATATCGTTGATGATCGAAAGCAGGTGGTGGCCAGCGGTGTCGATCTTGTCCAGTTGTGCCTTCTGCTCCGGTGTCGCCTCACCCCGGCGCAGGAGGTAGGTCAGGCCGAGGATGATGTTCATCGGTGTGCGGATTTCGTGGCTCATGTTGGCCAGAAATGCAGATTTTGCCAAGTTGGCGCTTTCGGCTTTTTCCTTGGCGATCCGTATTTCGTTCTCCACCTCCTTGCGTCCGCGAATATCGGTCAGGAATGTGATGAAACGATCCGGCTCGCCTTGGGTCCTCAAAAAGAAATATACCGAAACTTCAATCGGTATAAGGCTTCCGTTCTTGGTTTGATGCGTGGTCTCGAACTTCATGTGACCAATTTGGCGGATTCGCTCGGCGACTTTCTGGAACGTCTTGAATGAAACGTTAGGATCAATATCGGTAACACTGAGGCTGCACAGTTCACTTACGGAATATCCCAACATCTTGGCGGCAAAACTGTTGGCATACAGGATGCGGGCATTTTCTGCGTTGACCCAGTGGATGCCTATGCCCACGCTGTCCATGGCGAATTGAGTGTCAAGTAGTTTCTTGTTTGCAAATTCCAGTGCTGCTGAAGCACAGACCTGATCTTCAAGGGCTTTCGCCAATTCAGCGGTGCGCTCGGCGACCCTCGATTCTAGCGACTGATTGAGTTCGTGCAGGTTCTGGTTGCTTACCTCAAGGGCCGCGTTGACAACATGCAATTGTAGGTTGCGCTCCTCGAGTTCGGCGGTCTGCGCATTGACCAGATCCTGCAGGTGTTCGCGGTGTTTTTTTAGTTCCCGCTCGTTCAACTTGCGCTCGGAGATGTCGCGGATGATGCCCACGGTGCCGAGGAAAACTGAACGCTTCCCCCCTTGGGGAATGCCGTAGATGCCGGAACAATTCACCTCGGTGGTGATGAATTCCGCGCCGATGGATTCGGTCATGCCCTTGATCGGCTGCCCGTCCCGTTGGGTCAGTAGGCGCACCTCGAGTCTGCTCGTCTTGAGCACACCGCTAGGGCGTTCGTCGAACAGCCGGGGCGCGTCGTCCTTCCTGGTTTCCCGTTCCCGCAAACCGAGCAGGACCTCGTCGAGGCCGACTGGATCCGCCTCCGCAGGCAGCATGATTGACGAGAAGTGCTTACCAATCAGGTCGGGCGGCGAATAGCCCAAGCTGTGCACGGCATCGTTGAGGAAGGTGAATATCCCTTCCGAGTCGATGTGGTAAACGATGTCTGGCACGGTCATCACTAGGGCGCGGTAACGCTCTTCCGAAACCGCCAGCATTTCATTGCGTTCGGCCAGGGAGGCCAGGGCACGATGCAGTTCCAGGAACACCTTCACCTTGGAGACCAGCACTTGAGCTTCGTAGGGCTTGACGATGTAATCCACCGCACCCGCCTCGTAGCCTTGGAATATCTGCGCTGCTTCGCCGTAGGCGGCGGTCACAAAGATGATGGGCAGGCTGCGAGTGCGGGGTTCTCCGCGCAATAGGCTGGCCAGCTCGTAGCCGTCCATGCCGGGCATCTGGATGTCTAGGATGGCCAGAGCAAATTCATGGTGCAGGGTTGCTTTCAAAGCATCGTTGCCATTGTCGGCTTCGATGAATTCGACCTTGGTCTCATTGAGGACGCTGCGCAGTGCCACCAAGTTTTCCCGCTTGTCGTCAACGATCAGTATCTTCTGCGTCAATCCGCTGTGTTCGTGAGTGGATTTCATGGCCTTACTCCTTTCTTATTCACTTTGCATACAGAGCGCGACCAAGCGCAACGCGATGTTGTCCGGGTGCAACACTTCGTCGACCGCCCCAGCATCCACCGCCATCTGCGGCATATACGGACTCGAGGCACTTTGCGGGTACTGGGCAATGGTGCGGCCGCCTGCCGCCTTGACCGCGACCAGACCCTTGACGCCGTCTGAATTAGCACCGGACAGCAGCACCGCCACCAGCGCCGGCCCCCAGGCACGGGCCGCGCTCTCAAACAGCACGTCGATGGAAGGCCTCGACCAATTCACCCGATCATCCACGGACAAGCTGATGCTGCCGCCGCGCTCTACCAGCATGTGGTAGTTGGCCGGCGCAGCATAAACATGCCCGGCCTCAATCACCACCTTGTCGCATGGCTCGATAACCACTAGCGCGGTCATCCGCGCTAGGTGACTGGCGAAAGCCCCGTCGTCGCTGGCATGCAGGTGCTCCACCACCAAGAGCGGCGGCGCGAAGTCGCCGGGCAAGCCGCCGAAGATCGCCTCCAGAGCTTCCACTCCGCCCGCAGAACCGCCGATGACCACGGCCGCGCAGGTCATGATGCCCGCTTCCGGTAGATTCGGGCCTTGCGATCAATCTCTTCATAATGCTCGGCAACGCTGGAGAACTGTAGGTCTTCCTTGGTGCCGATGCAGAGGAAGCCACCGTGCACCAGACTTTCCGTGAACAGCCCGAGTGCCCGGTTCTGTAATTTGCGGTTGAAGTAAATCAACACATTGCGGCAGAAGATGAGATGCATCTCGCCAAAAACATTGTCCGCCATCAGGTTGTGGTTGGAGAACACGATGCGCTCACGCAGGTGGGCATCCATTGCCGCGGCGTTGTAGGCGGCATGGTAGTAGTCGGACAGGCTCGCCTTGCCCCCCGCCCCCTGGTAATTCCGGGTCGCATCCTGGAGTTTATCGATGTTGAAAATACCTTCACGGGCAAGTTCCAAGACCTCGTCGTTGAAGTCGGTGGCGTAGAGGGTCGTCCGCTCGAACAGGCCTTCCTCCTTGAGCAGGATGGCCATGGAATAGGCCTCTTCGCCGCTGGCACAACCGGCATGCCAGATCTTGATGTGGGGCCAAGTGCGCAGCAGCGGAACGACTTGCTGACGCAGTGCCCGATAGACGAAAGGGTCACGGAACATCTCAGTGACCGGGATCGAAAAGTAGCGCGCCAGACGCGAGAAGAACTCCGCGTCGTGCAGCACTTTCGGAATCAACTCGGCGACCGTGGCACAACCGGCGTTGGACAGGAACTGCAGGGTGCGCCGCTCGATGGTAGCGCGGGCATAGGCGCGGAAATCATAGCCATAGCGCTGCCAGATGGCTTCGAGCAGGAGATCGAACTCGATTTGCTCGATGTCGCGGGGGTTCTTGGAACCATCTGCCATAGGTTGGGCTGAGGAATGAAGCCCAACAGGAGTGGCAAGATTCGTTGGGCTTCCTGTGTCAGCCCAGCCTGCATGATCACGTTCAGCCATACAGCCACACCCTCATCATCGAGAACAACCGATCCGCGTCGATGGGCTTGGTCAGATAGTCGCTGGCACCGGCGGCAATGCATTTCTGCCGATCTTCCGGCATGGCCTTGGCGGTCAAGGCGATGATCGGCAGCTTGCGGTGATGCTCTTGGCTGCGGATGCGCTTCATGGCTTCGTAGCCGTCCATTACCGGCATCATGATGTCCATCAACACTAGGTGAATATCCGGGTTGTTGTCCAAAAGTTGCAGTGCAATTTGGCCATTTTCTGCTTTGAGGGTTTGCAGCCCCCGTTCCGACAGCAGCCGCGAGACAGCAAACATGGTGCGCATGTCATCGTCGACGATCAGCACCTTCTTGTCCCGCAGCAAGGCATCAGTATCGTGCAGATCGCGGATGATCTTGCGTTTCGGCTCGGGCATCTGGCTCACCACCCGGTGCAGGAACAGGGAGACCTCATCAAGCAGCCGCTCCGGTGAACGCACATCTTTGATGACGATGGAGTCGGCATACTCGCGCAGGTCCATTTCTTCTTGGGCGGTGAGGTCTTGCGAGGTATGCACGATCACCGGCGGCAGACTGACATCTTCCCGCTCCAGCCGTTCCAGCATGGTCTGCCCGTTCATGTCCGTCAGCTTCAGGTCCAAGACGACGCAATCGTACAGACCGGCATGAAGCATCTCGATGGCCTGTTCGCCGGATGCAGCTTCGTCCACCCGCACATCGTTGTCACCGATCAGCTTGACGATGGCCTGGCGCACACTATCATCATCCTCCACCACCAGCATGCGGCGCGGCTGCATAGTCACCACGGCTTCGAGACGCTGGAAAACCGCTTCGAGACGTTCTTGGTCGAAAGGCTTGAGCGCGTGGCCAATCGCACCACGGCGCAGCGATTCGGTGGTGCACTCCTCCACCGAGGCCATATGCACAGGGATGTGCCGGGTACGGATGTCGTCCTTGATGGCACTCAGGACCGCCATGCCATCCATGCCGGGCAGACGGATGTCGAGGATGACCGCAGTCGGCAGATACTTGCCCACCAGTTCCAAGCCGACTTCACCATTGGCCGCAGCTAAGCACTGAAAGCCTTTTTCATGGCACTTGCCCACTAAGATGGCAGCGAACTTTGGGTCGTCCTCAATGACCACGATGAGCTTGCCGCCTTCGATAAGGTTATCCCGGTCGTCGGGGATGTAGGGCTGACGGTCTACCGCCACCGCCGGATTGGACAGAATGTGCGCCGCCACTTCCGTGCGCTGGCTCGTGAACAGCCCCACCTTTGGGGTATCGAGTCGCTTCACCGAACGTGCCACAAGATTGACCGGCACATAGAGGGTAAAGGTCGAACCCTTGCCGGGTTCGCTCGCCAACTGGATTTCGCCGCCCAAAAGGTTCGCCAGTTCCCGCGAGATGGTCAATCCCAGGCCGGTGCCGCCGAAGCGCCGCGAGGTACTGCCATCGGCCTGCTGAAAAGCTTCGAAGATCGCTCTGTGCTTGCCCTTCTCAATCCCAATGCCCGTGTCTTGGACTGCGATGGCCAGGCAGTTGTCCACGGCCAGGCCGCTGCGCGACAGGTCGGCTTGCGCAGCCGGACGACCGAAGCTGACATTGATACCGCCCGTCTCGGTAAACTTAATGGCGTTGGACATCAGGTTGCGGATCACCTGTTCCAAGCGCTTGTAATCGCTGGACACGTCTACCGGGGCATCCTGGTTCACCACCACATTGAAACTCAGGCCCTTGGCCTCGGCCATGTGGGTGAAGGTGGCGCACAGACCTTCTACTAGGTCGGAGACGGACACACTGGCGAACTGTAGATCCATGCGTCCGGCCTCAATCTTGGATAAGTCGAGGATTTCATTGATCAGGTTGAGCAGGTCGCTGCCACTGCCGTGAATGATCTTGGCAGATTCGACCTGATCCGGCATCAAGTTGCCGCCCTTGTTCTGTGCCAAGCTTTGGGCCAGCAACAGCAAGCTGTTGAGCGGGGTGCGCAGTTCGTGCGACATGTTGGCGAGGAACTCCGACTTGTACTTGCTGGCTACGGCCAATTCATCGGCTTTCAGGGCAATGACTTGGCGCGATTGTTCCACTTCCCGTTTCTGGCTTTCCAGCAGATTGTTTTTTTGCTCGAGTTCGCTGTTCGATATCTCAAGTTCCTCCTGCTGGACCCTGAGCTTTTCCTCGGATGCCCGAATCAGTTGGGATTGCTGTTCGAGTTCTTCGTTGTTAGTGCGCAATTCCTCCTGCTGGGTCTGTAGTGCTTCGTTGAGGCGGCGGGATTCCTGCAGCAGTTGCGCCTGGATGGCGCGTGCCTGGGCACTCTCCACGGCAATGGCTACAAGCGGCATGGTCTGGCTCAGGTATTCCATTTGCGTCGGGGTAAATTCGTCCAGTGTGCCGATCTCGACCACGCCCTTGATGCGGTTCTCATAGAGGAATGGGGTGACGCAGATAAAGCGTGGAACACGCTCGCCAAGTCCCGATGTCACCCGGATGTAGTCCTCGGGGACGTTGCAGATCAGTATCTGCTGCTCCTCTAGTGCTGCCTGGCCCACCAGGCCTTCGCCGAAAGCAAATTCGTTGGACAGGTTCTTGCGCCGGCTGTAGGCATAGCTGCCCAATAGGGTGAGAACCGGCTTCTCGCCATCGCGGACGAGATAGAACACGCCGACCTGGGCTTTCAGGGTGGTGGCGATTTCGGTGATGGCCCGGCTCGCCAGGGTCTCGATGGCCGGGTCGCCGCTGATGGCATCGCCTAACCGCGCCAAGCTGGACTTCAGCCAGTCCATGTCGGTGCTGGCCTGGTGCGCGAGGCGCAGGGCGGCAGTCATGGCCTTAAGGGCGAAACCCAGTTCGTCCTTGTCAGAGCGCGGTGAGATATCCGCGCTATAGTCGCCTTTGGCGATAGCGTTGGCCTGGGCCGCCACGTCCTTGAGGGTGACGGTCATCTTGGTCACGGCGGCCACGATGCGCGAATTTCCCTCGATCTCGACTTCAAGATTACCGCGCGAGACTTGCTCGATCACCCTGGCGATTTCGTCCGGCTCGCCGCCGGTCCGGGCCAGCAGGGCGCGGGTGAGATAGAGCATCACCGCCACACCCAGGACGATGCCAAGCAGCGTCACGGCTATCGCTGAACGCCCGCCAACTTGGTTGCTGACCGCGGACACTAGAACAAAGATCGCGAAAACCACCCCAAAACCGAGCATAAGGTGTGTGCGCAATTTCATGAATACTTCCCTTGGTATGTTATAACTGATGTTACGCAGTGCGCCGTTGAAACTCTGCGAATCTAACAAAGGATTTTTTATGGGACACGTTCCAAATAAGCCAGATCAACAGCGGCATTAATCCCTTTATCAACGCAAGTGCATAACGGGTGTAACCCTTATCCCCGCGCCGAAGGCTCACGCGGCTAGAGGTATCGGCCAATCCTCCCGTAGGTGTAGGCAGTCCAAACAGACGTAAGGGGGGCCGGACGGCGCAAACAAGGCGGGATAGTTTGCTTCAGCCCAGTTGAAGAGGCATTCCGCGAACGGGGACAGGGACTCGAACTGCCCCGCCTTAAGTTGGTAGCCGCCATTATTTACCTATGTTACGCACTGGGCTATTGAAGCTCAGATGTATGCCGGAAACGCCCGTGAAAGGGCTTATCCCGGATTTCTTTGTGTAACGTCAGTTGCTGAGTTAGAACGCTAGGAATCGATTTGAAAAATTGATCTCGTTGCGTCTGGTGTTTGTGGCGGAAATTTTGCCCAGTAGCGTGGACATCTTAGGTAAAAACTTACCCACATCACTCTTGACCGAGATAGTCTGATGGGTAAATATATCATCAACTATTTCCCTGCCCTCAGTCATAGCGTCCAACTTAGCGACTATTTGCTCAATGGTCGAAGTACTGTCACCTAGCGAGACATGCGAACCGTCCGCCATTACCCGAGTAATAGTTACGATGTCAATGTCATTATTCATCACGATTTCCTCAACAGGGTTTTATAATGATTTTAATTAAAGCATTTATCGTACCAAATTTAACAATTTTTAAATATCAATCGGTTATTGTTTTCTGGTTCATGCAGAAGTCCTTAATGTGTTGGGATTCCGCGACAAAGGCCAGTTTTGCATGAAGTGAATGTACCTAAATCCCGACACTTTCTAGCATTGCATCTAAGTGACAGCTTCTTCAGTATCAACCATTTCCCTTGACGGGTGCGTTCGCACTCTTTCACCGCACCCATCAACCGCTCTTATGTTGTCAAGCCCGCAATAATGCCTTTCCTAGCCGGGTGGAAAGCTGGTCGGCGGTGAATTGCGGCTCATTTGGCGGGTATAGCTCTTCCTCGTCAATATCGAAGCCTTGTTCTTTGGCCAAGGCAAGGAGTTCCTTGATTTTCAAACAGGCCAGTAGTTTCTCCCCGGCTTCGGGGTTGGTTTTGGCGTGTTCAGAAAACGCTTTGATGACTGCAATACTCATAATCAGGTTTCTCTCGTTATTAGCTGATGTTACGCACACCCTACAAGAGTCCGCAAGCGATGCCGCGTAACATCGGTTATTAAATTTCCACCCCGACGCGAAAGCCGAACTCAGGGGGAAGTACAAAAAGTCAGCCGCAGAATCAAGCGGCCAACAACTCGGGTTTGACAATTTCCAGCCATTCGTCAATGCGCTCCTCGGTCAAGTCCTTTTGATTGTCGTGGTCAATGACCAAGCCGACGAAATCCCCTTCGACAATGGCTTTGGATGCCTCGAAGCTGTAGCCTTCGGTAGGCCAAGAACCTACGACTTTTGCACCCGACTCGATGATTTGGTCATAGATGAAAATCAGGGCATCGACGAATTCATGGCCGTAGCCTTCCTGGTCGCCCAAACCAAACAGAGCCACAACCTTTCCCGTTAAGTCCACACCCTGCAACTGCGGTAAGAATTCTGCCCAGCTTTCGGCACTGCCCCCCGAGTCTAGTCCGGGCAGTTCTCCGTCGCCTAGCGTCGGTGTCCCGAGTATTAAAGCGTCATACTTGAGCAAATCGTCAATGCTGGCTTTTTGTACATTGATAGGCGCATCCGCATCATCGCCGAGTTTTTTGTGGATGGTTTTTGCAACGCGCCTTGTGTTGCCGGTATCGGAGCCAAAAAAAATGCCAATTTTACCCATGTCATTATCCTCGTCAGAAAAATATTAAAGTGCTGTCAATCAAACAGATCACAGCTATACGATATTGAAATGCATTTCCAATAATTCGATCAGGTTATCTAACTCTATGTTTTCGATCATCTGTGTCGAAGAGCCGAGGTTATCTACCCCAGGATATTCCAAATGTAGGCCATATCGGCCTTTTTCTTGCCCATAAGTGAATATGTATGCAAAGATAGATTCTTCACCGGGTTGGAATATTCCAACCGCGCTCTTCTCATTTTCCCATCGCACACTGAGGCTAAAGGCATCGGGTCCGCAACGATCCACCAAAATGTGCAATATCCGCCGGATGGCATTGTCTTTGTTGAGTGACCAAACATTCATCAAATACCCATCTAAGCTAACGATCATGTCGGTGGCATCGACATCCCCGAGCCATGAAAAATTCTACAACCGTGGGAGCGGTTTTTAACCGCGACTTCTCCGCTTGGGTCTGGGTCGCGGTTAAAAACCGCTCACACTGTTTCTGATGGCAACCGTTTCGGTTTTGTAAACCGAGCCGGTTTTAAGCCGTTCCAGCCGGTCGCCATGGCGCGGGGGTGCGCACAGCTTCCCATACCGGGCTTTCGATGGTCAGGGCCAGTTGGCGGACCAGTTCTAACATGCCGTCGTAACCGGCATAGCCAAATTCCCGCTCTTGGTTGATGTCCAAAAATGCCAATCGGGCTTTTAGCGCCGTATACAAGTTGCGCCCCCCGGCAATCAGGATGTCGCAACGATAATCCTTGACTACTTGCAGTAGTTTTCTAGGGCTGACATCATCTAGCATCAAAGCTTCTTCACCCATCAGTTCGCGGATGCGGGCTTTGTCCTCTTCAGTGGATTTTTTGGTGCCGGTGGCAACCACAACCATGCCTAGGTCTTGGAGGGCCGATACAACCGACCAGCTTTTCACGCCACCGGTGTTAAGCAGCACCCGCTTTCCATTAAGCCGTTCTTTCCAAGGCTGCAAGGCCGCGTGTATCTTGGCCTCTTCACGGGCAATCAATGCCTCGGTGCGGACAGTTAAATCAGTGTCGCCGATCAACCGGGCAAAGTCGCGCAAGGCTTGGTTGGTGTCGCTGATGCCATAAAAACTACCTTCAAACCAGGGCGTGCCGAATTCTTTCTCGAGCTTGCGGGCGACATTGAGCATGGCCTTTGAACATACCATCATATTCACTTCGGCCTTGTGCATAGTTTGCACCTCGCGGAATCGGGCGTCGCCTGACAAAGTGCAGAGCACTCGCAGGCCCAGTTCATCCAGCAAGGGCAACACATGCCAGAACTCTCCGGCGATGTTGTATTCGCCAATCAGATTCACGTCATGCACCGTTATGCCTGGCCTTTGCACTGATTCGGGTAGCGGGTCGGGGTCGCGGGTGCCTACCACATATTTGACCATCGCATCGCCGGCAATGCGGTTGCCCATATTCTTGGTTCCGTAAAAGCCGGCCGAGTCCACAGGAATCACTGGGACATGGAAGCGTTCGGTGGCGGCTTTGCAGACGGCTTCGATATCGTCGCCGATCAAAGCTGGAACGCAGGTGTTGTAAATGAACACGGCGGGTGGCGAGTAAGTATCCACCGCCTGTTTGATTGAATGGAACAGGCGTTTTTCCGACCGTCCCATGATGATGTCCTGTTCGGTGAGGTCGGTGGTCATGCCCATCCGGTATAGGGTCGGGCCTGAAGAGCGGGTGCCGCGATTGTCCCAGGAACTGCCGGCGCAGGCAATTGGCCCATGGACGATATGCGCCACATCGACAATGGGCAGTAGGGCGATTTGCGCACCGTCGAAAGCACAACCGCCTGCGCTGGCTCCAGGTTTTGGCTTGGCGCAGCCGGACTTGGACTTCTTGTTATGCTCGCAAGCCGGTTCGTCCAAGATTTCGGCGATTTGTTTGTTGGTTTTCATGCGGGAATCTGCCAAGCGTTGAAGTTTGTCAAAGTACATGCAAGTGGTGGGCCATGATTAATGTGGCTGATCTTACAGGCGATTGGAAGACAAATTATGTAGGAAACAAGACAAAGTTTGTAGGCGAGGAGCGACAAGGTGCTATGTGCCATTCATATTCGATGTCGAATAATTTTGCCCGTATAATGTCTCCAGTGATTTCAAAGAGAGACTCAATGTATAAACATCTGACTAAAGTTTGCTTTTTCGCCGGCAGTTTGGCCTTGGCTTTGGGCGTACCGCCTGCCTTCAGCGATGTTTCCCCTGACTACGGCCCGGTAAGCGGCGGCGGTTCAACGTCCATGACAGGAAATCCCGGTGCATTTGATGCCACGCAATTGCCCCCAGACTTATTGCGACTCAACCTTAGTGAAGAGCAGAAGGCCAAAATTAAGGAGGTTATCCAAAACCACGATAAAGCCTTGCACGACAGCTTCACGACAGCGTTTAATTCCCATGAAGCACTGCGCAACCTAGCCCTTTCGCCTGAGTACACCGAAGCCAAAGCCAAGTCGCTCAGTCAAGAAGGTGCCAAGGCGATGGCTGAGACTGCGCAAATCCACTCCCGCATTGACAACGCGATTTATCAGTTGCTGAACCCGCAACAGCAGCAACAATGGAAGCAGGATATTGCGAGTTTCGAACAGCGCATGCCTAAGCCTGAATGATTTTATGGGGATAATGGCTGTTGAGCGATGTTATCGCTCAAAGGGGCAATTCCAGTTCCTGCAAACGTCGGTAAAATGTCGCCCTGCTGACTCCGAGGAGCTTGGCGGCTTGGGAGCGGTTGCCCCTGGCTTTTTCCAAAGCTTGCAGCATGCGTTGCCGTTCGTCGCCCACAAACTCTAAGAGTGCTTCGGTTTCCAACTTGGCTGAAATTTGCCTGCCACGAATTTCAGGCGGCAAGTCGGCCAATTGGATGTTTGATCCTTTGCTATAAATCAGCGCGAAATCGACGCACGAGCGTAATTCGCGGATATTCCCCGGCCAGTCATAGGCCATCAGGCATTGCAAGGCATCGGCATGAAGCGAGTTGATTGATTTGCCGATTTGCCGGCTGGCGGATTTGAGAAAATGCTCGACAAGCATTGGAATATCAGTCTTCCGTTCCCGCAAAGGGGGTATGTGAATCCGTGCCACCCTGAGGCGAAAAAGCAGATCCTCCCGAAAACGTCCGGCGGCGGTTTCGGCGACGAGGTTTTTGTGCGTTGCAGCGAGTATGCGTACATCAACTTTACGGGTGCGCGTTTCCCCTAGACGGGTGATTTCATGCTCCTGAAGGACGCGCAATAACGCTGCTTGCATCGGGAACGGCAGGTCGCCTATTTCGTCGAGAAAGATTGTCCCGCCGATGGCCGCCTCGAAAAACCCTTGCTGGTCGGCGGTGGCGCCGGTGAACGCGCCTTTGCGGTGTCCGAACAATTGGCTGGCAAGCAGCGATTCGCTGAGTCCGGCCGAGTTGACTGCGATGAATGGGCCTTCCTTGCGGAGGCTGGCTTCATGGATGCCCCTTGCCACTAATTCCTTTCCTACCCCGGTTTCGCCTTCAATCAGCACTGTCCAATCGCCGCGGGCAATTTCGAAAATCAAACGGTTTAGCTCCTGCATTTCCTCGCTTTCCCCTATAAGCCCTCCAAACCGTCTGGCTTCGAGTTTGTCCCTAAGCCTATGCAACTCTGTAATATCATCCAAAAAGGCTAAGCGTCTTGCTGGGTCGCGGGGATCGTCCTTGACCGAACACTCCACCCAGTGGGTTTGAAGGCGTGCGTCTTGCCATTGGATGGTTACCGGCTTCCTGTCTTTTGCTGGAGTTTCAAGGGTATTTTGCAAGAGTTGGGCTGTTTTTCCGTCCACGGGAAAAACCTGCCGCCAATGTTGTCCGGGGATGATGTCTGGGCTTATGCCTAAGATAGACTCGCATGTTGTGCTAGCGAACGAGAGCGTCCCCCCAGCCTCCACGATCAGGGTGCCAGACGGGAATTCGTTCAAAATCGAAATCAAGTCATCGCGGTTCTTTCTCAGTTCGGCACTCAATTCTTGCAGCCGCTTCTCGGTTTCTTTACGGTCGGTGATGTCGGTTTGTATGCCCAGATAATGGGTCAACTGCGAGGATTCGTCGAACACAGGTGAAAGTGTCAGGTCAAACCAAAATGCCGAACCGTCCTTGCGATGGCTGAGTAATTCGGCTTTCATCTCCTTTCTCTCCGAAAACGCCAGTCGAAGCTCCCCCAGACTGGCTTGGTCCCCATTTTCGTCAAAGATGAAACGACAATTCCTGCCCAGCACCTCTTCGCCTTGGTAACCGGTTATCCGTTCGAAAGCGGCATTGACGTAGATGACAGGCGTGTCCGCTTGAGTGGCATCGACGATGAAAACCCCGCTGATTATGCAGTCGAGGGCAAGCATACCCCATGGGACATGCTCGATAAAGCCCAGTAGGCGTTCGCGTTCTGCGGCCAGCGCATCAAGGGAGCGCCGATGTCCGCTGATATCCGTATAGACGCAGACATAGTGTGTGGGCTGGCCGAGTCCATCGCAAAGGGGGGCGACTGAAACTTCGCTCCAGAAGGCGGTTCCGTCCCTGCTTAAGCACTGTAGTTCAATCCGGCTATCATGACCTAGGGCAAGCCCCTCACTTACTCTGTCCAACGCTGGCAGGCTAGGTCCGGCGACGGCAAGAAAACTAAAGGATTGCCCTTTTGCTTCCTCCGCCAAGTAGCCAGTCAGCCGTTCGAACGCCTTATTGACGTAGGCTAGGGGAAAACCCGGCATGTTGGCCTCCGCAACGGCAACGGCATGCGGCAGGGCATCGAATATTTGGCGTAGCCAATCTAAATTAGCAATCTCTTGCACTGTCTATTTCCTCTTTAAAATCGGGCAGCAATTTTCACAAAGCGAAAATGTAGGGTGGGCTAGGTGCGCGGAAATTGCCGTGGTAGGGGCGACCGGCCAGTCGCCCATACTGGGTATGCGCACCTAATCCAACGATTGATGCTGTCTTAATATGTCTCATGAGACAGTAATGATACAGATCGAACTGTATCATTATGTCTCAAAAAAAAGAATGAATGCTATATCAATATTATAAGTATATGATATATATAAAAATATAATTATGGCACACACATTGCTTTTATTAGGCCATAGAGCAAAACACTAACCGACGATTTCAGCTAACTAAAGGCAACTACCGTGAACAAATTTTTCCTGTCGATCATACTCTTCCTGATGGCTGCTTCCAATGCGGCGACGGGTGCCTATGTCAGCGGCGAAGTCGTCGATCAAAACGGACAGCCCATTTCGCAAAGCACGCTGTGCCTCTCGGCGCAAAGCACGGTCGTCACTGCCGCTCCTAACTGTCTCCAAACGCAAACCACCGACGCGAATGGAAATTATGTTTTTGGCCAAGTCAGTCCAGGAGCCTACATGGTTACGATTATTGATGGTCGTTTCCCCACCTTCACTTGGCTTCCTGTTGCGCGTAACGTGACCATCGCGCAGTTTTCAGATACGGTCACTGGCTTTAATTTCAACCGCCAATTCAGCTACAGCAATTTCCAGAAACCAGTCACCCTCAGTGGTGTCAACCTGCCCGAATTGGCCGGCTTCAATTTGAGCCAAGACACGGTGTTTGTCAAAGTGTATGCCGTCAACCCCGCCAATCCAACCCAGCAAACGGTGTTTTTCATAGGGCGTGTGACCAACGAAGCGAACTTGAAGTTCGCCGCCAGCGCGCCTTGGACGGTCAATCAGGTGATTTATGAAATATTCTCATCGTCCGCTTCGGCGCAAGGTTCATTATATATCCAGTCCTAGTTGCCGTTATTTGATAACAGTAGCCTTGCCAAACCAAAAAAATGTATGCTCTTCTGTGTTTTTCTCTGAAGATGATACTAAAATTAAGCTATTGCAGATTTGCTGTAAACGGCAGATGGACCGCAAAAAAATAATTAATGGGTGAAATCATGAACAGTCATCATTCGGTGTCAAGTACTAACCAACAGGTATCTGTGGGTCATATAGCCATCAACTGCGGATACCTGCTATTTTTGTTGTTGGGTTTGTTGTTCGGGCCGCTTGCTTACGCCGATGCCCCGACACTTCAGTTGACGATGACATCCAGCGTAGCCACTGTGGCGGCTGGCACCCAATACACCTATACCATACAATACCAATGCGCTAGCATCACCTCATCCTGTGCCGCCGCCACCGTCACTGATGTGTTGCCGGCGGCCCTGTCGGGCAACTCCGCCGACGTGAGCATGATAGGTAGTGCCCAGACCACGGCTGCAGTCTTTACAACGTCAACCCGCACGGCCAAATGGAGTTTCGTGAATCCCTTGCCGGCCGGCTCGACCGGCCAGTTGCAGCTGAGCGTGAAATTTCCCACCGGCATCACCGCCAATGGCGCGACGGCGGTCAATTCCGCCAGCATGAGTGCCACCGGTGCGACCACTGTGACCAGCAATGCGGTGACGGTGACGGCCACTTCCACCAATGCCTGGACGCTCAGCAAGACCCGCTTGTCCGGCGGAACCGGTGCGGCACTGAGCCAAGATGTTGTTTATCAGATCCAAGCCTGCCCCAACAGCAGCAATGTCAACCTAGCCAATGTCATTGTCACCGACACCTTACCGGTCGGCGCGACGTTTGTTTCGGCCAGCAACGGCGGTAGCTATGCCAGCGGCATTGTAACTTGGAATATTGGTGCGCCGACCGCAGCAGCTGGCTGTAACACGGTGTACTTGAACATCCAATACCCATCCAGCGCGTTCAGCGTAGGCCAAACGGTGACAAACACCGCGACCCTCACCGGTTCCGTGCCGGTCGTCACCGGCTCGGGTTCGATCACACCGCTGACCGCCAGCATAAGTCATTCGCTATCGGCAGCCGCTCCCAACAAGACGGTCACCAAAAAAGTCAGCAATTCCACCCCCCTTGTCGGGCAAAGCGTCACCTATGACTTCGATACGACGAACACCGGCAATGTGGCGCTGAATAGCTTCTCCATCGTGGACAATATTCCGCCGCAGTTGAATGTCACCCAAATCAACTCCGGTTATTCCTATTACAATATCACGCCAACTTTGGCGATTGAATATCAGACCAATGCTAACACGGGCTGGACACCGGTCACGGGCTTCCCGCGCACACTGGGCTCCTCGTCTACCAATGTGGCCGTCTCGTCGCTGAACCTAGGCACGGGGGTTTACATCACCGCACTGCGCTATACCTATTTAACCCTACCCACGGCCTTCAAAGCCACGGGTTCGAGTATGGGTCCTGGTTTCGCGGCGACTGTGTTGGCAACCGACCGGAATGGCAACACCGTTTCACCCGGCAACATCATCACCAACACCGGTACTTACAGCTATTCCTATAACGGCACACCCGGCAATGGCACCAGTACGGTTACGCTGACAGTAGCCCAACCATCGACCCAAACGACTGACCCCAATGCCGTTCCAAAGCTGGATAAGGTGGTGTCCGGGACGTCCACCGTGCTTCCCGGCAGCACGGTCACCTATCAGTTGACGTTGAACAATGCCAGCAACGCTGGTAGCGCCCTCATCAATCCGGTGTTAGGTGATTTGTTGGACCCCGGATTGACTTATGTGGCCAATAGCGCCACGGTCAGTACGCGTCCCACTGGCATGCCCAACCCGACGGTGGAGACCTTGGCCAATTACAACAACACTGGACGCACTTTGCTGCGTTTCCGTTGGGATGGTGCCAGTGCTTACAGTTTGCCGCCCAACACCTCGGCCGTCCTAAAATTCAACGTGACGGTCAATACAGGCACTCTTCCCGGTTCCCTTGCCAATGTGGCTGATTTGCTCAGTTATGGCAATAGCGCTATTACTACATCCAGTTGCTATACCCCGATGCCGGTGGATACCTACGATTTGAACGCCAACGGTAATAAAACGGAAACCCTATGCGCATCCAAATCGTCGGGTGCGACCATCACCGTCGGCATTACGGCGGCCATGCAATCGGTCATGTTGGTCAAGGGCCAGTTGGATGCCAATAATCGCCAATATCCCTCCAACGGGACAACCGTGGCCGGGGGCAGCTTGTTGTATACCTTGCAAGTCAGCAATGTTGGCAATGTGCCGATGACCCACACCCAAGTCATTGATATTTTGCCCTTCGTCGGCGATGCCGGGGTACTGGACCCGCTGAACCGCCTGAGTGCGTGGCGACCCAATCTGACCGCGCCCGTGGTGGCTCCGGCCGGTGTGATCGTCTACTACAGCAACCAGACCAACCCTTGCAGGACCGAGTTAAGTTATTCGCCGACCGGTTGCACCAGTCCGAATTGGTCGACCAACCCACCCGCCGACATTACCACGGTGCAGGCGCTGAAGTTCGATTTCGGCTCCATTGTGGTCAATCCTTTGGACATGCTGCAATTGTCATGGCCCATGCGCGCACCTATTGGTGCGCCAACCAACGGTGCGATAGCTTGGAATTCCTTTGGCTATGTCGCCACCCGTGCCGACAACTCGGTCGCCCTGCTGGCCACCGAACCGAATAAGGTCGGTGTGGCAGTCCAACCGCCCACTCCGCCGGTTTACAGCGGCTTTGTATGGCTGGACAGTAATGGCAACGGTCTCCAAGACCCCGCCGAGACGGGTTTGAATGGTGTACGGGTGGATTTGTACCAGTCTAACGGCGTACAGGTCGATTCCACCATCACCACCAGCAATGGCAGCGGCAATCCCGGCTATTACCAATTCAGCAATTTGGTGGCAGGTAACTTCTATGCACTGTTTTATCCGCCGGTCGGCTACGCGGTGACAAAAGAGAATGCCGGCGGCAATGCGGCACTGAATTCTGCCGTGGACCCGGCCACCGATACCACGGCGGTCACTGCCTTGACTTGGGGACAGACTTATAGCCACGGAGACATGGGTTTGCAGGTCTCTGCCACCAGTTCGGTCGGCAATTATGTATGGTTCGACCGTAACGGCAACGGCATTCAGGACGAATCCACCGCCGACGGCATCAATGGCGTCGTCGTTAAGGCGTATTCCACCAGCAATCCCAACACTCCCGCCGCGACCACGGTCACGGCGAATGATGTCAATAACAATCCAGGGTTTTATCAAATAAAAGGGCTCGCCCCAGGGAGCTATTACCTGGCGTTCTCAAAACCCACAGGTGCGAGTTTTACATTGGCTGACGTTAGCGGCAGCGACCAACTCGATTCCGAAGCCAATGCTTCCACCGGACAGACCGCGACATTCAGCCTAGTCGCAGGCCAGTACGATGCCTCATGGGATGCCGGAATAATCTTGCCGACCGGCACCGCTAGCTTGGGTGAGTGGGTGTGGCTGGATACCAATAATAACGGAGTTTACGAGCCCTTTGGTGGCGAACCGGGCATCAACAATGTGCGGGTCAACCTCTACGAGGATACCGACGGCAATGGTGTTTTCACCCCCGGCATCGACCAGTATTACAGTACCACCACCACTTACACCAGTGGCGGCTATCCCGGTTACTATACCTTTACTGGCTTGCCCTCGGGTGCTTTCATCGTGCAGATTGACCCGATGAACTTTGTATCGGGCCAACCGCTGGCCGGACTGATAGCCAGCACTAGCATCACCAACCCCAACAGTGGCCTACTCAACGAAAACGCTGGCTATCTGTTGTCTGGATTCGGGGTGGTCAGCAAGGCTGTGACATTAAGCATCAGCCCTGTCTTGACGGATGATTTTGGCTTTACCGCCACTTACAGCATTGGCAACTGGGTGTTCCGTGATGATGGCACTGGCGGCGGCGTGGTCAACGATGGCATTCAAAATGGAGGCGAACCGGGCATAGCCGGGGTGGCGGTCGATGTGTACCTTAGTTCTGGCGGCAGCCCCTCTGGTGCGCCTGTGGCATCTGCGCAAACCACCGACGCAAGCGGCTACTATCGCTTTGACGGCCTACCTGCGGGCAATTATGTAGTCGTGGTCAATCAAAGCGGCTCCCCTGTGTTGAATGGCTTGGTGAGCAGTTCTGGTTATAGTTCCAACTTTGCCTTGGCTGGCGACTTGACGGACCATGGCATTGACACACCCTTGACCCAAGGCGGCGTATTACCAGGAGGTATTGCCAGTTTGCCGGTCACTCTCGCACTGGGAGGCCAGCCTTTGGGCGAGAGTTTGGGATTGACTGCCTACGGACTAGACGGACCTAACGGCGATGCCAGTGATAATTTAGTGGTGGATTTCGGATTCACGCCGAGCTACAGCCTAGGCAACCGTGTGTTCCGTGATGACGGCACCGGTGGCGGCACTGTCAACAACGGCAAACAGGACGGCGGTGAGCCGGGTATTGCCGGGGTGTCGGTGAAGCTGTTCCAAAGCAATGCCGATGGTGTCCCGACAGGTAGCCAATTGGCGGCACAAGTCACAGACACTAACGGTTACTACCGCTTCGACGGCTTGGCGGCCGGCAATTATGTATTGATTGTCGACCAGGCCGGTTCCCCGGTATTGAGCCAGATGTTCAACAGTACCGGCAGCAGCAGCAACTTCGGTCTGGCCGGCGACCTGCTAGACCACGGCATCGACACGCCGATGGCGAATGGCACGGTGGTGCCGGGTGGCATCATGACGGCCATGGCAAGCTTGGGCGCAGGTAGCGAACCGACCGGCGAGGCCATAGGTTCCAACGGGGCGGGGCTGAACGGACCCAACGGCGATGCCTCCGACAATTTGGTGGCGGACTTTGGTTTCGTGCCCACCTTTAGTCTGGGCAACCGGATATGGATGGACAATGGTGCTGGCAACGGCACGGCAAACGACGGCATTCTGAATGGCGGCGAACCTGCCGTGCCAGCAGGTGTGACGATGCAACTGCTGGATAGCTCGGGTGTCAATGTGGTGGCGACGACCGCCACCGATGCCAGCGGCTTTTACCGCTTCGACGGTCTCCAGGCAGGCATTTATACGGTGCGTGTGGCTGATGCCAATTTCGCCAGCGGCGGCCTGCTGGCTGGTTATAAGCTGAGCGCGGGCTATTTCCCCGATGTGTCGGCCATCACTGGCAATAACCACAACCACGGTCAAACGGTGGGTGGCCATGTGGTCAGCCCCGCCGTGGCATTGAGTGCTGCCGATCCAATCGGCGATGTGGACGGATCGCAACCGACAGCGGCTGCGAAAAACGGACCCAATGGCGATGCTTACGATAACTTGTTGGTGGATTTCGGTTTTACTCCGGTTTACAGTTTGGGTAACCGGCTGTGGATAGACAACGGTGCAGGCGGTGGTGTTGCCAATGATGGCATACTGAATGGCACAGAACCGCCAGTGTCGGCAGGTGTCACGGTTGAATTGTTGGACGGCACAGCGACGAATCTGATCGCTTCCACAACAACGGATGCAAGCGGCTACTACCGCTTTGACCAACTGGTTGGCGGGAGTTATGTGGTACGAATTGCCGATGCCAATTTCATCGTCGGTGGCAAACTATTGGGTTATACACCCAGTATAGGCTATTTCAGCGATGTTTCCTCCAGTGGGCAAACGGCCAACAATCGCAATCACGGTCATAGCACTAACAACCATGTCATTAGTCAGGTCGTCACCCTAGGCTTGTCCAATCCTGCCAGTGAGGTTGACGCTGTGCAACCGACATCGGCTTCGCAAAATGGTACAACGGGCGATGTCGGCGACAATTTGCTGGTTGACTTTGGTTTCACCCCGGCCTACAGCTTAGGCGATTACGTTTGGTTTGACACCAACCAAGACGGCATTCAACAACCCGATGAGCGTGGCATAGCCGGGGTGACGGTCAACCTGTACGCAGGTGACGGCGTTACTTTATTGCAAACCAGCCAGACCGATGGTTCCGGCAATTACCTATTCGAAGGGTTGGCCGGGGGCAATTACGTGATTGGCTTCGTCAAACCGGCGGGATACCAGTTTTCGCCGCAAAACCAAGGCACTGGCACTCTACAGGATAGTTTTGACAGTGATGCGGATGTCAACACCGGCAAGACTGCCATAGTAACCGTGTCGGGTGCGAAGTTGCCGACCAATGATGCTGGTCTATACCTCAGCAACGGGGCAAAGCCTGCCAACATAATCGACTGGGTTTGGTACGACACCAACCGGGACGGCCTGCAAAGTACGGGCGAGAACGGTCTGGCCGGTGTCACCGTCAACCTTTGGGATGGTGGCCACACCAAGGTATTGGCTAGCACGGTTAGCGACGGACAAGGTGGCTATGAGTTCACAGGATTGGCAGCGGGTACCTACACAGTCCAGTTTGTACTACCGACAGGCTACAGCTTCACGGTCTACGAAACGGGCAATGGCAGCCATAGTGGCAGCGACAGTGAGGCCGCCGTGGCGACTGGACTCACTACGCCTATCACGTTGTCTGCGGGTCAGAACTTAACTACGGTTGATGCCGGCCTGTACCTCACGGGTACGAACACAGGCACTAATGGTGCCATCATCGGCAATAAGGTTTGGTACGACACCAATAATAACGGTGTGCAGGATGCCGGTGAACCGGGTGTTCCTGGTGTGACTGTTTTCCTGTACGCCGCCGATGGTGTGACCTGGTTGGCAGAAACCCAGACCGATGCCACGGGTGCCTATGGCTTTGGAGGGTTGGCTGCCGGGGCTTACAACCTTGAGTTTATCCAGTTCAATAGCCTCTACACGTTTAGCCCGCAGTCCCAAGGTGCTTCCATTACCTTAGACAGCGATGCAGATCAGACCAACGGCTGGGTTGGCGGTGTGACCGTCAATGCCGGACAGACCCGGACAGATGTTGATGTGGGCATGGTCATCGCCAATGCGCTACCGCTCAGTGCTGGCAATTCCGTCTGGCTGGATGGCAACCATAACTTCCAGTTTGATTCCGGTGAAGGCTTGGCCAATGCCCAAGTGGTGCTGTATGACGGCCTAGGTGACGAAATGGCTCGCCTGTCTTCGACGGCGGCGGATGCCAATTATCTGTTCACCGGTTTGGGGCAGGGTAGTTACCGTGTTGAGATAAACAAGACTAGCCTGCCGGTCAACGCGTCCGAAATCGCCGATCCCGATGCGGTGCTGGACTCGACCACGGACTTGGTCAACTTGGCAGCCAATCTGACGACCGTTGATTTCGGCTACTCCACCCTGATCGACTTTGGCGACCTGCCGAATAGCTATGCCACTTTGCTGGGCAACAATGGCCCACGCCATGGCATCAGCGGCATTTATCTCGGCACTGGAATCACGGATGCAGAATCCGACGGACAGCCGATGGCAGATGCCAGCGGCGACAACACCAACGGTTCAACGCCCAATGACGAACAGGGCGTGTCGATGACCGACCTTTGGGTGAGTGGGCAGAATGCCGTCATTAAGGTGACTGCATCGACAGCCGGTGTGCTGAGTGCTTGGGCCGACTGGAACAACAATGGCGCATTTGATGCCAATGAAAACTTCATCAGCGGTCAAGCTTTGAAGGCAGGTTTAAACAGCCTGACTGTGGCGGTTCCTGCCAGTGCGGTTGCCGGTCAAGTGGCGGTTCGCTTCCGTGCCACCAATGCCATAGGCCAAGGGGGCGAAAGCCCGATAGGACAGGCCAATAATGGCGAGGTTGAAGATTACTTCACAACGCTCTATGCACCCAACATGGTCGGTTCGATAGCCGGTGAAGTGCGCAATGACACTAAAGGCGACGGCAATTTGGCGGCTGGCTATGCCGGCTTGGCCGGGGCCACAGTGGGTTTGTACACCGATCCAAATGGTGACGGCAACCCATCTGACGGTACACTGCAAGCCAGCATAGTGACTGATTCTAGTGGTTTGTACAGCTTCGTCAAGTTGTTACCGGGTAACTATGTGGTGATGGAGACCAACCCCATCACTGTCCCCGTGTTCATTTCAACCAATGACGCAGTCGGTACAAATAATGACTTGATCCCGGTTGTGCTGGCATCCGGCAACTTGACGGTGACGGGGCGCGACTTCCTCGATTACCAGATACCGCCGATTGGGACGACCAGCGGAACAGGAAGCATGACCCCTGCAAGTGGTGGTGGACTCATTTCTGGTGCGGGCGGTTCAGGTTCTTTTGGAGGTTCCGGTGGGCCAGTGGTTTCCATACCGCTGACCGATGGCGTGAGTTCCCCCCAGTGTGCCGGTTCCATCAACCTGCTTAAAAACGCCACTGCCCAGCAATTGGAGGGTTTGCGGGAGAATAACGGCGGCCAGTTGGTGTTTGGTTTCACGCTCGACGAAGCCAACTCGGGTTCCGAAAACGCCCAGAGCGAAGGCGTGGCCCTGAACGAGAGTTTGACATCGCTGACCTTGACCTTTAACGATGGTACGCAACAGAGTTACTCCATCATGAATGGTTCTTGCCAGACCGAGACTTACAGTTTGTTGACCCCGGCTGGCGGAACCACCCGTAACCCCACCTACACGCTGATTGGCAATGAACCAACCAACATCTGGCGTGGGGGTGCGCAAAACGCGATTCAAAATACTGTGGACAGCACATTACAGTGCAATATATCGGCTTCCTTGGGGAGTGTGACTGCCGCAACTTTGAACGTCAACTTCTTGCAGACCGATGTGGCACTAGGCGATCCTGAGGCGTTTTACGACTGCACCGGGCCGGCGCAACTGACCTTGTTAGATGCCGCAGACACGCTGTTTGTCGATAGTTACGCGCCCGGTCAGGCTTTGGCACCCGCCATGGCCCTGACCAATCCTGAGCAGGTTCCCGATCCAATGGTGGTGGTCTCGTGGAATAGCTTCCCGTCCAGCGGTACGTACTATATCGCAGCATACGAAGATCAATATAACCTGTACAAAAACGGAACACCCGCAACCGACTATGACTTCAACGATGCCGTGGTCGCCTACCAGGTCAAGTTTGGGCTTAATAGCACCAACCAGGTGGTGCAAATCGCGGGCAATGCCTACCTGCTTGCAAGGGGGGCCGCTTATAGCCATGACTGGCATCTGCGGATTGGCTTGCCGTCCGCGGTTGGCTCCACGGCCACTTGCACCACGACGCTGAACACCAGTCCGCAGACGAGTTTTGGCTGCAACGCCAAAGACCTCAATCCGGCGGCTTATCCGATACTGTCCAGCGGGACGGTTGATGTAGTGGTGTTTGGTGACACGTTGAGTATATTCCCCAACACTGAACATACCGACTACAGGAAGACCTTTACCAACACCTTGTGGGGGGACACTTATCTGCAGGGGCCGAGAAGCTCGTTCACCATCAACCTGAGCCAGCCGACCGACCTCGCCAAGATAGCAGCGGCACCCTTTGACCCGTACCTGTATGTGTGGAACACGAAACAGTCGGTTCAGTTATACCAAGTCAATCCCGCGATAACGGATAATCAAGGCAATCCTTATGGTTTGTTGATACCCAGCGGTTGGAGATGGTCTTACGAACAACAGGATGTTCGGACGGCTTATCCAAAACTTCCTGGCTTTAGCGCCTCCCAAGGCACTAGCTCGGTCAATTGGTATGGCTCACCAAAGACGAACCTAGTCTTCCCCTTGCCGACGGGATGGGACTGGTAATTAAGCGGAAGCCGGAAACTGCCTAGGGAAGAGTTTGGGAACCGGCTTGACAACCGGGGCGGGATTACAAATCCCGCCCCGTTATTGTTTCTTAAAGAAGGCATTCGGCTGTGTGAAATCCTTCAATTAGCCGCTGGATTGTCTGGTTTATGCTCATAAAACCCCCTTCCTCCCCCTAATGTACGCTTGGATTGGCTACACCAAGCCGTAAAGTACATTTGGCCTCACTTTTGCTTGATTTTAGCATAACGATCCGGGCTAACCGGTTGATGATATCCGGCTGAAATAATGAGGAGTGACAAATAATGCGATTGGGTATGATAGGTTTGGGTCGGATGGGCGGCAATATGGTGCGGCGCTTGCTTCGTAACGGACACGAATGCGCGGTGTTCGACCAAAACCCGCAAATGGTGCAAACGCTTGCCTCTGAGGGTGCCTTGGCATCTGGTTCTCTGCAAGAGTTGGTCGGACAGTTGCAAACGCCACGGGTCATTTGGCTGATGTTGCCGGCAGCGATTGTGGATGGGGCATTGGAACAGTTGGAAACCTTACTGGAACCGGGCGACATCATCATTGACGGTGGCAATACTCACTATGTGCATGACATCAGGCGGGCAAAGGCACTCGCCAGCAAAGGCCTGCATTATGTCGATGTTGGAACCAGCGGCGGTGTTTGGGGCTTGGAGCGAGGCTACTGCCTTATGATTGGCGGGGAGGGGGAAACAGTCGCCTATCTGAATCCGATTTTTCAATCCTTGGCACCTGGAATCGGTTCGATTCCGGCCACGCCTGCCCGCAAAACTAATGCATCTTCCGAATTGGGCTACCTGCATTGCGGTGCGTCCGGGGCTGGGCATTTTGTCAAGATGGTTCACAATGGCATTGAATACGGCATGATGGCCGCTTATGCCGAAGGCTTCAACATTTTGCGCAGAGCCAATGTCGGCAAGCTGGAAAAGGCCGTCAATGCGGAAACCGCACCGTTAGAGCATCCCGAACACTACCAATACGATTTTGAGTTGTCGGAAATCGCAGAATTGTGGCGTCGCGGTAGCGTGGTATCTTCTTGGTTGCTCGATCTGACTGCCAACGCTTTAGCCAAAACATCCGATTTGGCGAATTACAGCGGGTCGGTCGCCGATTCTGGCGAAGGTCGCTGGACTATTGCTGCCGCCATTGACGAGAGCACCCCGGTTCCAGTCTTGAGCGCGGCCTTGTTCCAACGTTTCAGTTCCAGGGGGGAGGACAGCTTCGCCTGCAAGATTGTGTCGGCGATGCGTAATGAATTTGGCGGGCATTGATGAACGCTATGAATGAATCCATCATTGATATTCCCCGTGCATCAGGCGACCCGTGCTTGATGGTCATCTTCGGCGCGACTGGCGACTTGACCAAGCGCAAGCTGATTCCGGCGCTTTACAATCTTGCCAAAGCCAAGTTGCTGTCGCGCAAGTTTGCGCTGATTGGCACTGCTTTCGATAGTTTCACCGACGAATCCTTCCGTCAGCAACTTGCCCAGGATATCCGTACCTATGCTATGGGCGAGGTGGATGACAAAGTTTGGGATTGGTTGGAAAAACGCATTTATTTTTTGAAGGGTGATTTCCGCGACGAGAATTTCTACTGGAAATTACGTGAATTGTGCTATTCGGTAGGCGGCAAAAACGCCATTGACGACAATTATTGCTACTATTTGGCCACCGCACCAACGTTTTTTGGCGAGATCATCCGCCAACTCGGCAATTCCGGCATGGCAAAGGAGGAAAGTGGGCACTGGCGGCGGGTCATCATCGAAAAGCCGTTTGGCCATGACTTGGAATCTGCCCGTGCATTGAATGTAGAAATAAGGGAAGTCTTAAAGGAACGGCAGATTTACCGCATTGACCATTACCTCGGCAAGGAAACTGTGCAGAACATCATGGTGTTCCGCTTTTCCAACAGCATCTTTGAGCCGATTTGGAACCGCCGCTATATTGACCATGTGCAAATTACCGCTGCCGAAGAAGTCGGCGTTGAGCGACGCGGTGCCTATTATGAGAACGCCGGGGCGATGCGCGATATGGTGCCCAACCATTTGTTCCAACTCCTGTCGCTGATTGCGATGGAGCCGCCGATTTCGTTCGAGGCCGATGCGGTGCGCGACGAGCAGACCAAGGTATTGAGGGCAGTGCAAACCCTGACGCCTGAAGACGTTCTGAGCATGACAGCCCGTGGGCAGTATCATGAAAGCGTTGTCGATGGCGTGTCTTTGCCCGGCTACCGTGCCGAAGAAAAAGTCGCCCGTGACTCGAAGACCGAAACGTTCGTGGCGATGAAATTGCTGATCGACAACTGGCGTTGGGCCGATGTGCCGTTCTATCTGCGCACTGGCAAGCGCATGGCGGGTCGCACCACCGAAATAGTCATCCAATTCCGCCGCCCTCCAATGGTATTGTTCCGCAATACTGGCATTGGCGAACAAATCCAAAGTAACCGGCTGGTTATCCATTTGCAGCCCCACGAAGGGATTTCTCTTGAGTTTGATGCAAAAATGCCTGGCCCGTTGATGAAGCTTGGCGTGGTAAAGATGGATTTCGATTACGAGGATTACTTCGGGGCGACATCCAGCACCGGTTACGAACGCTTGCTGCACGATTGCATGACCGGAGACGCAACCTTATTCCAGCGGGCGGACATGGTCGAGGCCGGTTGGAGCCTGATCCAGCCGATATTAGATGTCTGGAAGGCTCTGCCTCCTAGGTCATTTCCTAATTATGCAGCCGGTTCTTGGGGACCAAAAGAATCCGAAGAATTGCTTGAACGCGACAAACGGCAGTGGGTTAATAGGGTTTGATTCTTGTCGTTTGTTTAAACGCACCCGGAATAGGTGTAGGGGCTAAAAGTATGGGCAAGATGCTTTTTGATGATGGTGCAGAGCCTGAAAGAAGCCCAGGCCATTGCGAAAGGAGAAGCCAAAGCCTAGCGCGGGTCGGGGTTTGTAATCCCGACCCAAACCTTATGTACACAGGCCAGAGACCTGCCGTCGCACAAAACGTTACGGACGGGATTAAAAATCCCATCGGGCGGAAGAAACCACCTGCATCGTTTCAGGCCGCCTACACCTAGCGAGCGTCCGTGTGGTTCTGTTGGCGCATTTGATCGACATAGGAACGCAAAACGGCGTTAATCTTGGTTTGGTAGCCTTTGCCTTGGTTGCGGAAGAATTCCATAACATCGGAATCAACCCGCATATTAAGCACGGCTTTGGGCTGGGGCATCTCAACCGTTGCTTTCGACCAGTCAACTTCCATTCCAGCCTCGTCCTCATCAGAGGCAATTGCTGCTTCAATTTCCATGTCGGTCATCGCAGCGGCTTTTACCCAATCGCTCTTGTCCTCGCCGCTCTGTTGCATGGCAAGCAAGTCTTTATCCGTGTAACTGACGATATGTTCTTTCCTCCCCATTGCGTGACCTCCTGAATTAGATAATCCGACGGTTGCCGTTGCGCCATGTCCAAACAACCGTATAAAATTTGCCGTCAATCATAGCCGTTGTAAGATGCCTTGCTTCAATGGGATGGTTTGACGTGGCGGTGACTGTTGCCCGCCCGTCAAAAGCCTGCCTTGCCGCGATAAAATCGAGCTTGTGCTTTTCGAGGTTTATCGCCCGCTTGTTTTCGTCCCATTCAAACATCAGTCAAAGAATATACCTTTTGTATACACAACACAAGAAAAAACACTGCTAAACTGGCGCGGGTCGGGATTTGTAATCCCGACCCAAACGTTATGTCCACAGGCCAGAGACCTGCCGTCGCACAAAACGTTACGGACGGGATTAAAAATCCCGTCCGGCGGAAAAAACCAACCGCATCGACTCCCTAACAATGGCGCGGGTCGGGATTTGTAATCCCGACCCAAACGTTATGTCCACAGGTCCGTAGGGCGGATAGAGGGATGTGATCCGCCGAATGCGAACACACCACCAACATTCGGCGCAACTACGGTCCTACTTGTGTATAACGGCGAGAGCCGGAGCTTGGGAACCAGCCAAAGTCATTTATGATGAACAGCTTTTTCTAACGCCTGACGGATGAAACGCTGATAAGGTATCCCTGACCGCTCGGCCTCCTCCTTGATGGCATCTAACAAGGGTTCAGACAAGCGCATGGTGATACTTTTAACCTTGGGCTGAAACTCAAAACGTACAGGTTTCAAGCCAGAAAGATCATATTCGGTCAAGTCGGCATCAGTGATAAAGGTTTCTGCTGCTTCATCGGTCATCAATTTTGGCAATGGCTTTTTCATAGTAATCAACCTCCTTCTGGTGCATGTAGCGGGCACTGATAGGGCGAATGAATGTCTCGCCGTCATGGTGGCGCAACGTGAAGGCAACAAAGACACTGCGCCCTTCGCTAGTCTTGCCTATGGCGGTAAATAGCTCCTCGTCCTGCGAGTAGGCAGGATCGGGGAAAACAGCCATAGTTTTGTCAAATGCGGATTCAAGGGCATCAACCGAAACACCATGCTTCTGGCATTTGTCCTGGTTGCCATGATCCCAATCAAATCCTGTCGCTTCTTGCACGACCATAGCTTTAGTATGTTCATTTGTATGTACGTGTGTCAATTTATTTATTGTCATCGTCAAACCTTTTGACATCAGGAAATATCCATTTTCTGTTTAACAAGGGTGGGGCTGCTGGGGGTTGTTGCTGATTGTTAAAAAAACTAAGGTTTTTTTAGACAAATCAGCGCGGTAGGGCGCAATAGCGGTACTCCGCGTATTGCGCCGTATGGTTAAACTTCGAATGTGCAGTATTATGGTCACTGCCACATCGCTACATGGGTAAAACAAATATTGTTGATTGAGGTAAGTTCCGACATTCGGCGCAATACGCGGCTGGGGCCGCTATTGCGCCCTACGGGGCTTTAGGCATCCGGGCAATCTGAATTTCGGAGGTCCATGCCGGAATAGCTGAAGGATATTCCTAATCAGGTACATCTATGAAAAGAGTATTTGAGTAGGGAGAAACCATTATGTACAGCGTTTTCATCTTTAACATAAAACTAAAAAATGATATTCAGTATTCCTTCCATTTATACGTATATACAGCACCACCGACTAGCTATCAAGTAACTATTTGAGGTTGAAAACGCTGTATGTTGAAAGCGTTCAAACAGAGCATCTAAATATATATCAGCCTGTTTTTCGCCATGCGTTATAACGCCATACCTATAAATTCGCTTAAGGTCTTCTTTCGCATCTTCTGTAAGTCTATAATTCCCCATTGCGACGCAATTCTTCCTTAAATTCTGTTCTGATTTCTTCAACGGTCTGATGAACAAATCCGCTATTTTCTGCTTTTACCAATTTTGCACGGATAAAGTCTATTTCGCGTTGCTGTGTCCGCGCCTTGCGAATCAAATCATTAACTACTTCGCTTTTGCTATGGTATTCCTCTCTCTCAACCAAGGAATTAAGCCAATTATCATTAGGGGTAGTTAAAGAAATACTTTGTCTTATCATAATCTCGGCCTCCGCATATGGTGCATATTAGATTCATTTTTACACCACCTAATTTTAGGTGTCAAGGTGAACCAGCCTAGCTAGCTGCTTGGTTCTACCTTGTGCCAAAAATCAAAATTTCTGGCACAACATCCCGACATTGATAAATCAACGGCTTGTCCAGAAAGGTCCACAGACGATTTTCGATCTCTCAAATTCTGGCTGCTTTCGGACGTTCTCAAAGCCACTGAATCAGTGCGTCTCTGGTAGGCTCATTGCCCGTCAGGCTTGGTACGCTCGGCGAAGCCCCAAACGAATAACTGGCCGATGAGGATGAGCATAAGCCAGTCTGGTGGCACCAACGCCTCATTGACCACCCGTAACAGCATATGAACAGCCACGAGGGCAATCGTCAGGTAGCCAGCGTCCTCCAAGTTGGTGAATTCGTCGAGCCAGCGGATGAAAAGGCCGGCCATGAACCGTAGTGCGATGATGCCTATGGTGGCACCTAGCAGGATGACCCCGATGTCTCGGGACACTGCAACTGCAGCCGCCACGCTATCCAGCGAAAAAGCCAAGTCGGTCATCGCTATCACCGGAGCCGCCTGCCATATCGTTGCAAACCGCGGGCCGTGGTGGTGGTGGTCTTCAGATGTTTCGGTATCAGAGGAAAAATACTTGAAAACGAGCCATAGGAGATAAAGCGCACCAGCGACTTCAAACTCCCAGAACTGAATGATCCATGTCGATACTAAGATCAGCAGAATGCGCAGCCCGTAGGCCATCAATAGTCCAAAGTTCAATGCACGCCGCTGGAGTTGTACACCCTGCAGGCCACGGGTCAAAGCCGCAAGGGCAATGGCGTTATCGGCTGATAGAATGACTTCAAGCAATGAAAGAACCGGCAGTAAAGACAAGGTGTTGACCGACAGAATGGTCGATAGCTCGGGGGTTTGTTCGAACATCGGCTGAAATCATCTCGTTTATGGTTGAAAGGCGTTACATTAATTATCGCTCTTAGTCCCAATAATCGCAAAACATCTAGCCGTAAAGGGGTGCGATTAAAAGTGATGGGGAGCCGATAGGCAGTAGGAATGCTGAAACAGGCTATCCCAGCAAAGCCACGGCTTTGATCTGTGCCCAAACAGGCAGCCCACCGGTAATCCCAAGCCGGTCATGGGAGCGGCGGGTAATGCGCGCCAGCAAAGGAGTTCCTCCAGCATCCAAATGCACTAGGACATGGGCGCGAATCTCCGTGTCGGCGACACCGACCACGATGGCAGGTACGATGTTGAGTATGCTGGTTGCCGACGGTTGCTCCAAGGTGAGGCTGACATCCCGGGCAAGGACGCGGCAGCGGACTTGGTGTCCCAGGGGTTCAGGGCGGTTCGCCACATAAATAGACCCCCCTCTGAAATCCAGCCGGGTCAGCGCATCTGTTTCTTCATGAACGGCGATTACGGTTTTTAGGACCACTCCCGCATCATTGGCAAAGGCATCGGGAAGGTCGAGTCGGGCCAAGGTCTCTTGTAACGGGCCGTTGGCGACCACCTGACCATGATCTAACAGAACCAAGTAATCTGCGAGTTGCGCGACTTCGTCCAGAGAGTGGCTGACATAGAGTATAGGGATGGCCAGTTCATCATGCAGACGCTCCAAATAAGGCAGAATCTCGTTTTTGCGCTTTTGGTCCAAGGCTGCCAAAGGCTCATCCAACAGTAAAAGTTTAGGGCTAGTGAGCAGCGCGCGGGCGATGCCGACGCGCTGCCGTTCCCCACCGGAAAGGCTTTCAG
>Ga0208496_1000036_pt1 | contig 40952 bp, 37 predicted proteins | sample CryBogmetaGMA2M_FD_184552 | JGI IMG/M metagenome (GOLD analysis project Ga0208496, IMG submission 184552) | Freshwater microbial communities from Crystal Bog, Wisconsin, USA - MA2M (SPAdes) | ecosystem: Environmental > Aquatic > Freshwater > Lake | place: Crystal Bog, Wisconsin, USA | collected... | reverse complement strand
GATTGCATCTTTTAAGAGTGCGGATCGATCGCCCAGATTGGAGCCGAGGGCGATGCCGGCGCGCATGAGGGAATTAGCGCAAACCAAGCACATCCTGCATATCGTACAGGCCTGCTTGATTCTTCATGGTGTCCCGGGCCCAGAGGGCGGCCCTGAGGGCTCCGCGGGCGAAGGTTTCACGGCTCGAGGCACGGTGAATCAGTTCCAGGCGGTCTCCGGGGGCTGCCAGAAGGACGGTGTGATCACCGACAACATCACCGCCCCGCACGGCATGGACGCCAACTTCGTTCCGGGTGCGCTCGCCCGGCATCCCCACGCGTCCGTGACGGGTATCCTTCTCGTAATCAAGGCCATAAGCCTCATCGAGCACCTCGACAAGGCGTCGGGCGGTGCCGCTGGGGGCATCCTTCTTGAGGCGGTGATGAATCTCAATCACCTCGGCGTCGTAATCGGGGCCTAGAATCTCGGCGGCCTTCTTGGTGAGCCAGAAGAGGGTATTGACCCCAACGCTGTAGTTGGGGGAGAAGATCACGGGTATCTTCTTGGATGCCTCGGAAATCTTCTTCCTGACATCGGAAGAATGGCCCGTGGTTCCAATAACGATAATCTTGCCTAATTCCACGCATTTCTCGAGCGCCAGGAGGGTGGCGTCGGCATGGGTGAAGTCAATGACGGCATCACAGGAGTTGATGGCATCGAGGGGTTCCCCGGCATCGATCGTGCCGGTCAAGCTCAGGGCAGGATTCTCCTTGGCGCAGGTAATCAGGGTCTGCCCCATTCTTCCTTTGGATCCGTAAATTACTACGTTAAGTGGATTCATGACAATGGAATAGAATTATAGGACTCCTGTGGATTTCAGGGTCTTAAGCAAGGTTTCCTTGGTTGACTGATCCATTTCGCAAAGAGGGAGTCGGACATCATGCGCACACAACCCCTTTTCAGCGAGTGCTGCCTTGATGGGGACGGGATTTGGCTCGATGAAGAGATCCCTGAAGAGGGGGTAGTATCGGGCGTGGATCTCCTGAGCCTTGGCCAGATCTCCCTTGAGGAAGTTCTGGACTAGGGACTGCACCTCGGCGGGTATAATATTGGAAGCCACGCTGATCACCCCGACTGCTCCGGAAGCCATAAAAGGCAACGTTAGTGAGTCATCCCCGGAGAGGATCTGGAAGCTGGCAGGGAGGGCGGTCCTGAGCTGGTTGACCCGCTCGACGCTGCCCCCGGCTTCCTTGATGGCGGTGATATTGGGGCAGTCGGCGGCCAGACGGGCGACCACGGACACCGGAATCTCGATGCCGCAGCGTCCGGGGATGCTGTAAAGGACGATCGGGATGGACACGGCCTCGGCCACCTTTCTGAAGTGGCGGTAGAGACCTTCGGCGGAAGGCTTGTTGTAGTAGGGGGCTACCAGCAGGGCGGCATCGGCTCCGAGTTTCTCGGCTTCGATGGTGAGTTCGACAGCCTCGGAGGTGGCGTTGGAGCCTGTTCCCGCAATGACAAGGACCCTTTTGGCAGCGGCCTTCACGGAGATCTCGATCACCCGACGATGTTCCTCATGGCTGAGGGTGGGGGATTCACCCGTGGTCCCCACGGGGATGATGCCCGAGATCCCGGCGGCAACCTGGCTCTCGATCAGCGAGGTCAGGGCCGTCTCATCGATCGAGTCCCCCTTGAAGGGAGTGACGAGCGCGGTATGTGCTCCGGCAAAAGAGAGGGTTTGCATCGTGGTGAAAAGTGGAAGGTAAAAGGTATGCAGGGAATCAGTGCGTAATGGAACCCTCAAAGACGAAGTCGGCGGGGCCGGTCAGGGTCACGGAGGTGGGGTGACCGTCATGAATCTGGAATCCCACCTCGAGGGTATCTCCGCCGCGAACCCGGACCCGAACGGGAGAGGGGGCTCCTGTGCGGAGATGGTGGATCAGGGCCGAGGCGACGACGCCGGTGCCGCAGGCCAGGGTTTCATCCTCCACGCCGCGCTCATAGGTGCGGATGGCCAGAGAGCCAGGGGCGAGCACCTGAGCGAAGTTCGCATTGGTTCCGGCAGGGGCGAAGCGCTGATGGTAGCGGAGGGCGTGGCCCTGGGAGACCACGGGGGTGGATTCAAGTTCCGAGACAAAGGTCACCGCATGAGGCACGCCCGTGTTGATCGAGTGAACCTCGAGATCCAAGCCTTCGACCTTGAGGGAATGGGCCAACTGGAGGCTGTGCGGTTCGCTCATGCGCAGACACACCTGATCTTCGAGTAGTTCGGCGGAAATCGGTCCCGCCATCGTCTGGAACGTAAGGGTTCCTTCGCCAAGACCGATCAGTCGGGCTGCGAACCGTGCGAAACAGCGGGCGCCGTTGCCGCACATCTCGGCCTCGCCGCCATCGGCGTTGTAGTAGCGCATGCGTAGGGTTTCGGGGGTGCCTTCGACGGCGATCAGGCCATCGCCGCCAATGCCGCGGTGGCGGTCGCAGAGATGGGTGATCTGCTCCCGGGAAAGGCTGCGGGAGCCGTCACGGTTGTCGATCATGACAAAGTCATTCCCGGCCCCGTTCATCTTGGTGAACTCCAGAATCATTCCGGTAGTATCATGCCAAAGGCTTCTTATTGAAAGAACGAAGGGGGCGCCTTTGCGGCGAGTTAAAAAGTTAGAAGGTTACAACGGCGGTAGAGCACTGTCCTCCTAACAGTCTTCAGCCTGAAAACCTTCAGTCTGTTGGCCTTCAGCGCTTCACGTCGTGCACCGCCGCGGCGATGGGGCGGACGAAGTCGGCGATCTTGGCAGGGAGGTCCGGAGTGTCACCGATCTCGCCGATCTTGCGGACGATGGCACTGCCGACAACAACCCCGTCGGCCAATCCCGCCACGGTCGAGGCCTGTTCGGGATTCGAGATGCCGAAGCCGACAGCCACGGGAACCTTGGTCGTGGAACGGATGGCCGCCACGCGATCGGCGATATCGGTCGAGAGGCTTGTCTGCTCGCCGGTAACTCCTTCGCGGGAGACATAGTAAATGAATCCCTCGGCTGCCGAGGTGATCTCCCCGAGACGCTCGGGAGGGGTTGTCGGGGCGATGAGGCGGATGGTTTTGAGTACCTTGGAAGCGGCAAGTTCGTTGTTGCGGGTGGCCTCTTGGGGAGGGAGATCAAGCAGAAGCAGACCGTCGGCACCGGCCTCGGCGGCATCCTGCTGGAATTTCTCGAATCCGTAGATGTAGACCGGGTTCAGGTAGGCGAAGAGGACGATAGGGATCTGGCTGGTTTTCCGGATTTCACAGATGAGGTCGAGAATGCCCGCGACGGAGGCTCCGGAGGCCAAGGCGCGCCCGGCGGCGGCCTGAATCGTGGCACCATCGGCCAGGGGGTCCGAGAAGGGTATCCCGAGTTCCAGAATATCGACTCCGGCCTGTTCCATGGCGATGGCGACCTTGGCGGAGGCTGCAAGGGTCGGATCGCCGCCGGTGATGTAGGCGATCATGGCGGGGCGCCCTTCGGACTTGAGGCGGGTGAAAAGTGTGTCGATCCGGTTCATGATTGGTCTCTTAGATTGGTGATCAAAGGGGCAAAAACGCCCTGAGACAACACCTTTAGGTCTCTGTTATCTGTATTCAATAACTACAGATAATATATGTCATGAATAATTGAATAAAGGAAAACAATGGGTGAAGAGGCTCACTTACCCTTCTTGGGCTGCTTACGCAAAATCTCGATTTCCGCGACCATCGTATCGGCAGAATCCACCCCCGAGGATGTCTGGCTCGGGCCGCGATACAGGTAGCCATCCTTCTCGGCGGCGACCTGGAGGCTCCCCGAGAGACTCGGCCAGTCCTTGCTTGGGAGGATCACCACGATGCGGATCTGATTCGGCTCCACGGCCTCCACAAACTGCTGGTTGTGCGCATCAAGCACTCGGTGAATCGATTCGGAGGCCTGCTTCATGGTTGGCGCGGTGGTCTGAACCTGCACCTGCTGCATCTTCGGGTGAAGCGTTGGCACCCTGATGATGGCCGAGGCCATCTTCTCCACCTTCTCACGGAGGGTCATGGAACTTTCCTTGAGCTGGACCGCTTCGGGCGATTCGGTTTCTGGAAGCGATGCAAGTTGGGGTTTCGGCGCACGGTGCACCGGCATCCATCCGGTTTTCTGGATGGCAAGTCCCATGGAGAGCACCGGGACGATGAGCAGGGAGATGAGGACGATCAGCAGGATCCAAATCCAGTATTTGGGAAGTCCGGACGTCTTCTCTTCTTCGCTCATGGCATTAAATTATTCCCCCACCCGCCGGTGGCAAGATGGAATCCGTCCACCCTTGGCAACGGGATTGACCCCCTCCCTCCGCTCAACGATATTCACCGACTGCCCATGTCCGTCTCGAATATCCGAAATTTCTGCATCATCGCCCATATCGACCATGGGAAGACCACCCTTTCAGACAGGTTGCTCGAGGTCACCAACACCATCGCCAACCGCGACAAGCAGGAGCAGGTCCTTGACTCCATGGATCTGGAGCGCGAGCGCGGCATCACCATCAAGTCGCATCCGGTCACGATGCAGTACCGGGCCAAGGATGGTCAGGAATACACACTCAATCTCATGGATACCCCGGGCCATGTCGACTTCACCTACGAGGTCTCCCGGAGTCTGGCCGCCTGCGAAGGAGCCATCCTCATCGTCGATGCTGCTCAGGGTGTCGAGGCCCAGACCATGGCCAACATCCACCTGGCCAACAAACAGGAACTCACGATCATCCCGGTGATCAACAAGATCGACCTTCCGAACGCGGATCTTCCCGCGGTCAAGAAACAGCTCGAGGATCTGCTGGCGATCCCCGCCGAGGAGGCCATCCCTGCGAGCGCCAAGGCTGGCATCGGTATCGAGGAGATTCTCGAGGCGGTCGTCGAACGCATCCCCCCACCCCCTGCCGGTGATGGAGTGCTTCGCGCACTGGTCTTCGACTCACTTTTCGACACCTACCGCGGCGTGGTCAGCTATGTGCGCGTCTTCTCGGGCGAGATCAGGCCGGGCACGCAGGTCCGCCTCATGTCGAACAATCAGGCCTACGAGGTGAAGGAGGTCGGCATCTTCACTCCCAAGATGACGGCGACGCAATCGATGGGCCCGGGTGACGTCGGCTACTTTATCGGAAACATCAAGACCACCGCCGAGATCAAGATCGGCGACACCCTCACCGACTCCAAGAAACCAGCCTCCGAGCCACTCCCCGGCTTCAAGGAAGTCCAGCCGATGGTCTTCAGCGGCATCTACCCGATCAACACGGCTGACTTTGAGCAGTTGAAGACCGCCATGGGGAAACTCCAGATCAACGACGCCGCCTTCAACTACATGCCGGAGAGTTCGGTCGCGCTCGGATTCGGATTCCGCTGCGGCTTCCTGGGACTCCTTCACATGGAGATCATCGTCGAGCGCCTACGCCGCGAGTACGACATGGACATCATCGCCACCTACCCGAGCGTCGTCTACGAGGTGGTCAAGACCAATGGCGAGGTCCTCATGGTCGACAACCCGGCCAACCTCCCCGACATGAGCGTCGTCGAGGAGATCCGCGAACCGGTCGTGAAGTGCTTCGTCATGATCCCGAACGAGAACATCGGCGACATTATGCAGATCATGATGGATAAGCGCGGCATCGTGGAATCCACAGACTCGATCGACACCAAGCGCGTCATGATCACCGCCGTCCTCCCGCTCAACGAGATCCTTGTCGACTTCCATGACAAGATCAAATCGGTCACCCGAGGCTACGGCTCCCTAGACTACGAGCCCGCCGGATACCGCGCCGACCGCCTCGTGAAGCTTGAGATGCTCGTCAACGGAGAGCCAGTCGACGCCTTCTCCAGCATCGTCCACCGCGACAAGGCCGAGGGCCGCGGCCGCGCCCTCGCCGCCAAACTCAAGGATGTCATCCCCACCCAGCTTTATCAGGTCTCCATCCAGGCGGCTGTTGGCGGCAAGATCGTCGCCCGCGAGAACGTCAGTGCCATGCGCAAGAACGTCACCGCCAAGTGCTACGGCGGTGATATCACCCGCAAGCGCAAGCTCCTCGAGAAGCAGAAAGAGGGAAAGAAACGCATGAAGGCGATTGGGCAGGTGAATATCCCCCAAGAAGCATTCATCGAGGTCTTGAAAACCAACTAATTGGTTTTCAAAGAGGCTTGGGATTGAACCCAGGCGGGGCCCCTTGCCTTTTATGTGAAATCCCTTCGCTTGAGAGAACGTTGATGGCACATTTCTTTGCCTTAATTCCTGGTGGGCGTTTCCATACGCTTGATCCAGGATTCAAGCAGGGCCTGTCGGGATGCGGTTGTTTCCTTGGAAAGATATTTTTTTAGAAGTGATGCCGCTTCATTCCCCCTACCTTGTTTTTCAATCGCGCGGGATTGCTCGAGCAGGAGGCGGAAGAAAATGTCGGGGCTTTTTGTAAAAGTTGCTGCTTGTTTGAAGCTTACCTCGGCATCGGCACAGGCTCCCGTATCCATCTGGGCGGCTCCGAGAGCCTCGAGGTAGAGGCTCTCGTTCTTTTCTTCGGATCGGGATTTCAGGTCCGCTGCAGCGGACATCACATCACCCCCGTGAGCCAGAATGATCGAGCGGTAGTCGCTCCAGACCGAGGGTGACGTTGGCTCCGGGGAATACCATGCGGCGTAGGGACGATAGAGGGGGTCGCCAACGCAGACATTCATCCAGGAGAGGACGGGTTGCGCGTAGTAATAGCTCTCGGACAGATTGCGTCCCTCCAGCAGTGCTGAGGCGAAGACCCCAAGATTGGTCGTGAAGGGTAGAAATGGCTCGTAGACATTCCCCAGGGAGGCCGAGGCCCCGTGGGTGAGAAGGGGGGCGGTCCACCCTTTTTTCGGATCGCGCAGGGTGGAGGCGCTGTAGGAATGGAGATGCACGGCCACCGCTCCCGGAACGAAGCGGAAATCGGAATGGGCGAAGGGGCCGTCGATATTCTCGGCATACCATCCGTAGTAAGCCGCGGGATGAGTCACGGGGAATGCCGACTGGATGTTCTCGGAAAGGTCGTCGGTGATCACCGGAATGCCATTCTTTCTCATGGCCTCACCTGCGGCTTTGATCCAACGATTCCCTCGCTCGTATCCTTGGGTGCCAACGGATCGCAGGTCGGTGTATCCCCATCCCCAGAGTCCCTCTTTCTCGGCCTTGATGCCGTTGCTGATCATGGTTTTCACAGCCTCGACGGCAGGGGCGTCGAGACGACTGACAAAGAGCATCCCAAGGGGTGGAGTCTTCCCCTCCCCTTGTTCACCTTTCGGAGGAGAGCTCTCTTGGTAGAGCGGGTTGAGAAGCGTTCCTGAAATCTGAGGGGAGAAGAGCCCCAAGACGGAAAGCTCCGAGTCGACCGAGGCGGCGTTGCACCCTCCGTGCGGATCAGGCTGGGTTCTCGAGTCGCCCGGATACTCGGCACACTGGCTGATCTTGAGCGGGATGCCGCGGATCAGGGCGACATACCGAACGGTCGAGGCGTAGAGGATGGGCCTGTTCATCATGTCGAGGGTGACAAGCCAAGCTCCCCTGCGGATCAGTTCCTTGCGGAGCGGCGTGGCGATGCTCGTGTCGTATTGATCCCTGCTGATCTCCTCCTTCAGCGGTGCGTAAAGCGGAATCTCCCGCGAAGGGTCGATTCCCCGCGAGGCGCAATAAAAGTCGGCGAGTCCCTTTGCCTCGGGATCGTTCACATTGTAGACAACCATCGTCGCCGCCGCATCCTCAGCGGGAGTTGCGGCCCGGAGGGAGATCCCGGCCACCGAGAGGATCGCCAGGAAGATGATTCTCATCACGCTCCCACGTTGATGGTGAGGCCGTCGTAAGCCAAGTGGCATCCCGCGGGCAACTGAGTCTCCATGGCGGCGTGGGAGACATCATGGCACAGGTGGATCAGGTAGGTGCTCTCCGGAGCGACGGATCGAGATGCCTCCAGCGCCTGGGCGATCGTCATGTGGGTCGGGTGAGGACGCTCCCGCAAGGCATCGACAATGAGAACCTCGGCGCCATGCGCCGCCTCGACCGCCTCACCCGTAAGTTCCGAGCAGTCGGTGAAGTAGGCGAGCAGTTTCCTCCCGCCGCGATGAAGGATATACCCGGTGGTGGTGAATCTTCCGTGAGGCAGGTCGACGGGGACGATCGTCGTCTCCCCCAGTTGGAAGGGAGCAGTGATCTCCTCCGGCTCGATACGCAGGTAGTTTTTCCATGGCTGGGGCTCGTCAAAGACATAGCGGAATGTCTTCCTGAGTCCCTCCATCGTCGCGGGAGAGGCAAAGACGGGCATCTTCCGGTCGTTCATCTCGCAAAAGCGGCGCACATCGTCGAATCCCATGATGTGATCGGTGTGGGCATGGGTGAAGAGGGCCGCGTCAAGGCGGGTGATCCTCTCTCTCAGGCACTGGATCCGGAAATCTGGAGCCGTATCGATGACAAAGTGGCAGTCGGGCGCCTTCACCAGCAGGGAGGTCCGGGTGCGGCTATCCCTCGGGTCGGTCGACCTGCAGACCTCGCAGTCACATCCGATGACCGGCACCCCGTGGGAGGTTCCGGTTCCAAGAAAGGTGAGTTCCAGCGACGACATGACGAACTGGGAAATCCTAAACCTGAAAACCGATCCCTGAAACCTGAAATAATGAAGGAGGATAATTGCCAATTGAGCGCTTCAACTCGTCCCCTGCCGCTGGCATAGTCTTCGCCATGTCGGCAATGCTCCGATCACTCAGAATCCGTAACCTGGCCCTCGTCGAAGAGCTGGAATGGGAACTGCCCGCAGGCTTCACCGCCGTGACCGGTGAAACGGGTGCCGGAAAATCGGTGATCCTCGGGGCGTTGAAGTTCCTGCTCGGAGAGCGGGCCGACCGTGGAGTTGTGAGATCGGGTGCGACTTCGGCGGGAATCGAGGCGGTTTTTTCTCTCGGCGAGACCTCCGAGATCGATTCCCTGCTGGAGGAATCCGGCGTCGATCCGTGCCAGGATGGGGAGCTGATCCTCAAGCGGAGCATCGCCGCGGAGGGGAGCGGGCGGCAGTTCATCAACGGCAGTGCCTGCAATCTCTCGGTGCTGAAGGAACTCGGCACACGGTTGGTCGATCTCCACGGCCCCCACGACCATCAGTCCCTCTTCTCACGACGAGAACAGACGCTCCTGATCGACCGCTTCAGCGAGGCACTTCCCGAACGCGAGGCCTACCTTGCCCGCCGCTCCGAGGTCTCGTCGGCCCGACGTGAGCTTGAGGAACTTGAGACAACCGGCGGTGGGGAAGACCGGATGGAACAGCTCCGCATGGAAATCGACGAGATCACCTCGGCGAATATCTCCGAAGGAGAGGAGGAACCGCTCAATGCCCGCTACAAAGCCGCCTCCAACAGCCGCCGTCTGATTGAGCTTTCGGCCGCCGCCGTCTCCAGGCTCGAGCACGAGGAACTCGGCGCGGTCAATGCCATCGCCGAGTCGGCCCGCCTGCTGAAGGAACTCGGTCGTCTCGATGAGCGCGCCGAGGCGCACATGACGGCGCTGGAGCGGATCAGCGGGGAGTTTGACTTACTGCTGGGGGATCTCCGCGACTATGCCGAGACCATCGAGGTCGATGCGGGGGAACTTCAGCGTCTCGAGGAGCGGATCAATCTCCTAGCCACCCTGCGCCGCAAATACGGACCAAGCCTGAGCGATGTGATGGCCCGAGGGACGAAGTCCTCGGCACTCCTGGAGCGGCTTTTGGGAATGAGTGAGCTCAGGGCTTCCGCCACCAAGAAACTGGAGGAGGCTACCGCCACGATGGTTAAAGCCGCGGCCAAGCTGGGAACAAAGCGACGCGAAGGAGCGAAGGCCTTGGCCAAACGCGTTGTCGGAGAACTGGCCGATCTGGGATTCAAACAGGCAGGTTTTGAAATCCACCTTGATCCTCAGGCGGAGCCCGGACCCGATGGTGCCGAGTTGGCGGAATTTCTCTTCGCCCCCAATCCCGGGGAGCCGGTTCAGCCGCTTCGTGCCATTGCCTCGAGTGGCGAAATCTCCCGCGTCATGCTGGCTCTTAAAACGGCCCTGGCTGATCAGGACAAAATCCCCCTCCTCGTCTTCGATGAGATCGACGCCAATGTCGGCGGGGAGATCGCGACCAAGGTCGCCGCGAAAATGAAAGAACTTGGAGCGGGCCATCAAGTTCTCTGCATCACCCACCTTCCGCAGGTCGCGGCGGCAGCATCGGCGCAGTTTTTGGTCTCCAAGACCCTGCACGACGGCCGTACCGAAACGAGTCTCTCTCCCTCCCTTGGTGATGAGGAACGCATCGCCGAGATCGCCCGGATGCTTGGAGGAGTCAGCGAGTCCGCAAAGGCCCATGCCGCTACCCTGCTCTCGGAAAAACCAAAGCGGATCAGGAAAGGGACCTAGGCAATGACTCTCTTTTATCAGAAAGGGGTCACGCGCAGCCCGATGCCGCCGCACCCGGAGCAAAACCTTTCGCGTGATCTGATCCCTTCCCTCATCGGAACACTCCTGATCCTGGCAACGGCCGTTCTTCAGATGATGGGACTCTTTTGGCCGCTGGAGCGTTCGGTGATCGGAATGCTTCCCTCAAGCCTCCGGCCAACTCCTCCGAAGGCTATCCTCCTGACAATGGAAGCTGGAGAGAAGGGCTTCCCCTGCATGGATCTGGCCATGGTTCTCCGTGGTCTGACCAAGTTGCATCCGCGATCCGTGCTGATCAACGGCGAGGCGGATCAGACATCGGGATCCCTGCCTCTCTTGAAATCCGTCCGTTCGCATCTTGTGGAGTCAGGCGTGGAGCTGACCGAAGGAGTAATCCCATCTCAGGATGCTACCTATCGTCCTGTACCCCTGTGTCGATATGATCCTCCTGGTTTTTCGCGTCACGGTTCCGGATGGCCGGTGATCGCAGGGAGCGCCGCGGGCACCGGAAGCGCCTGTTACCACCCTGATTCCAATCAATCACGGGAGACAATCCCCCTATTTGCCTCGACACCCGCCGGTGATCCGGTCGGATCGCTCTGGTGGAACTGCCTTGAGCCTTCGCGCGTCAATGCACCTCTCTGGCTTCTCTGCGGCAGGCTTATGCTCTTTCCTAATCACACCCCTATCCTGCTCGATTCCCAAGGTGGTGTTTCTCGAGTTTTCCTAAACGGTATTACCCGAAGCGAATGCAGTATCATGACTCTAGATGATTTCCTTCTGAAGATCGAGGAGATGGAACGCGGCACGGTGAGTCCCGGATTCGATGCTCTGTGGGATCAATCGATGGTGATCATCACCTCCCCTCGGAATGAGGCAATGGCCGCCTCCGTGATCTCGCTCAGGGAGCGACTCGCCTTCGCCCATCTTCCGGTAACCGCTCAGGCCCTCTTGGCCCTGATTTGGATGATCGTGCTGATCTGTTCACCCCGGATGACCTCCCTACTGAGACTCATTGCGGGTTCGGTGCTTCTGATGGGTTCGGTTATGGGAAGTGCCGTGGCGATGACGCATGGGCTGATATTGCCATTCCTTCCGCCACTAATTACCGCCTTGTTCCTGCTCATCCCTTGGCACGCCGTTCCACGATCCCGGAGCTGATCAAATATAGGGAAGGATCGGGAATTTTTTCCCAAGAACCATCTCGCTGGGGGCCCCAAGCCATTTCTCAAGTGCCGTGGCATAGACGGAGCGGAAATCGGTATTGAACTTCAGGTCCCCCTGATAAAGATCGGTCAGGCTTGGATAAGCGCCGTAGAGACCGGGCTTCACGCCGCCCCCCAGCACGAACATCGGAGCCGCCGCACCATGATCCGTGCCGCCGCTGGCATTCTCAGAGACCCGTCGTCCGAACTCGCTGAAGGAAACCATGAGGACGCGGTCAAAGTTTCCCTGCGCCTTCAGGTCGGCAACGAAGGAGGCGATGCCGGCATTGAGATCCTTCATGAGACCGCTGTGCGAGGGAAGTTGGTTGGCATGCGTGTCGAAGCCGCCCTGTGAAACGTAATAGACGCGTGTGGGCAATCCCCCCGCGATCAGACGGGCCACAAGGTTGAGGCTGTTTCCCAGTTGGGTGGTCGGATAGTTGACGCTACTCTTGGTCTTCCGTGTGATTTTGAGAATCTGATCACTGCTCATTTCCGCCCCAAGAGCCGTGCGTTGTAGGAAGTCGACCGTGCTTCCCTCCTTGTCCACCTTTCCCGAAATCATGCCGATGGATCCCCCGTCATTGGGACCCGACATGGATGGGGAGTCGGATTCAGGGGCGTTCATCTCGCGCATGAGCCGTTCCGCCTCCTTCGGGTTTCCAGCCGACTCGCTCATGTAGCGGAACTGTTCGGGATTTGCGAAGGCCACACCCTTCGGGGAGGGTGACGCGAAGGCCTGGGGTGTCTGCCCGCTGATCGCCACGCCGACGGTCGCCGGATCGGCGCCGCTGCAGCAACTGTCAAAGTAGCGTCCGAGCCAACCCCTTGACTCGTTGCGGTTGGAATCACTGGCCGTCTGCCAGATTTCGGTCGAGCGGAAATGGGAACGGTTGGGATTCGGATATCCAACGCCTTGGACAATCCCGAGATGCCCGGCTCCGTAGAGATCGCGAAGACCGGTCAACTCAGGGTGCAATCCGGCGTAATCGGAAATCCTGAGGATTTCCTTGTTCGGAAGATGAATGGTGGGACGCGCCTTGTAGTAGGCATCGTCTCCATAAGGAACGAAGGTGTTGATTCCGTCATTGCCACCCGCCAACTGAAGCACCACAAGGATCGTGGAATCTTTACCGGTCGCGTATTGGCCGCTGGTGGAAGCCGCCATCGCGTCGAGGGTCAGGAAAGTCTTCTCAAGAAAGAGAGGGACGGTGTGGGCGAGAGCCCCTCCCAGGACGGAGGTACGAAGGAATTGCCGACGCGTGTGGAGCGGTTGTTCTTTTGGGGATTTCATGACAGGGAGGGCGTGAGGTTAATGTGGAGCAGATATTTCCTAATTCAGCTGATACGAGGGACTGCTCATCATGGTCTGCATAAAATCGAGGATGGTCTGATCGGAAAAAGGGGTTGGATGGTTGGTCAGGAAATCCAAATACGCGGCGCTTTCCTTCTCCGTAGCAGGGGCGTTGAAGACCCGGAAGACGAGGTGATTGAGAAGTAACATCCTGCTGCCCCTCTCTCCGGGTGAGATGATTTGATCCAAGGGAACCCGCGCCGTGACTCCTTTCCCTCCGCCAAGGATGCGAGCCTTCCCGCTGAGCAGGTACGCCGCCAGATTGTACCGGTAGAGAAGGCTGGAGGCGCTGATCCATGAACGTCCTCCGTCCCAACCCTTGACATTCGGGGGGGCGAAGAGGATCTGCCCCAGAATCGAGAGGGCGTTGTCCAGCACCAGGGTATCGGGCAGCGGGATCTCAAGCATCTTCGTGGTCTGGATCATCCACTCCACGGGACTCTTGATCTGGTGGTGCACGACTTTCGGGGAGTAGAAGCCCTCGCTCCGGAAAATTACCCCGAGCGTCGCTCCGATGTCATATCCGTTGCCCAGCAGAAGACCCGCCACGCCGCTCACCGTCTCCTCGTCGGGATTCTCGGCAACGAAGAAGGTCCAGAGTTTACGGCCGATAAAACGGGCGCACTGCGGCATGGCCGTAATCATGTCGATGATCTCGTCTCCGGAGAAATTCCCCATCTTTCCAAAGACGGTCTTCGGCCCGGGGTCAAAGGCCTTCTTGTCCATACGGAAGGAGCATGCTTTGGGATCGATCCTGTAGCCGGTGAAAGCCTTGGCGGCTTCCATGACATCACTCTCGCTGTAGTGCCCCTCGCCGAGTGAAAAAAGCTCCATCACTTCGCGGGCAAAGTTCTCATTCGGATGATCCCTGCGGCTCTGGTTGAGATCAAGCCACTTGATCATGGCCGGGTCACGCGACATCTCCTTGAGCATGGCGGGGAACCTGCCGAGCGCGTGGTGACGCAGGGTCTCGTTCTGCTGCCACATGGCGAAGGCGTCCTTCACCTTCTGGTTGCTCGTGGCGAAGTGGCCGTGCCAGAAGAGGGTTGTCTTTTCCCTCAGCGGATCCGAGGTGTAGCGCATCCTGTTGAGCCACCAGACACGGAGGGAGAGGATTTCCTCGCGGTCAGTCCGAGTGAAGTCCTTTCTGAGGACCTTACGCTGCTCCTCGTCAGCCGCCTCCTTAACCCGTTGATAGTAGGAAAATCTCGCCTCCGGATCCATCAGGGGTGGCGGTGGAAATAGGTCGCTATCGTCATCCGCATCCAGAAAGGAGGCGACCGCCTTATCTGGTCCGAGTGCGTGAAGGCGGTCAATCTCAGCGGGAGTGCCGCCAAAACCGGCCCTGTTCAACAAATGGGCGGCCGAATAACGGTTCCAATTCTTTTCAGGAAGGGGGTGGAACATTTTTATTAAGTAACACCGTAGGCCTGAAAAAGTTGCGGAAAAGTTAAAAAAATGCTCCTAGCCTCCCCTTTGCCGGAATTTTAGGCTGGAAGGATGAGATTCACCAACCTGACCAGGGGCGCGGGCATCGGCTCGAACTGCTACCGACTCGATCTTCCTGAAGGAACAGTTATGCTAGATTGCGGCATGCACCCCGAGCATGTAGGCCACGATGCCACACCGATGCTCGAGGAACTGGAGGATCTCCAGATCAGATCAACAATCCTGACCCATGCCCATCAGGATCATGTCGGCTGTCTCCCTCTCCTCCAGTCGCGCCAGCACGGCATGCCTGTCCTGATGACCCAGGGAACCGCCCGGATTGCCGACACCATGCTCCACAACTCGGTGAACGTCATGATCCGGCAGCAGGAGGAGTTGAAGCTTCCGGACTACCCCCTCTTCGGACACCGGGGGATCGAGTTAGCCTCGCGCACATGGCGTACCTGCCCGCTGGATCGTCCCCTCACCCTCGACGGAGAACGGGCTCCAGATCGCAACGACTCGACGACCGTGAGTTTCCATGATGCGGGACATATCTTGGGGTCGGCTGGGGTGATGATCCGGTCCGAGGGAAAGAGCTTCTTCTACACCGGCGATGTGAACTTTGAGGATCAGACTATTCAGACGGGAGCGCGTTTTCCCGAGGAGCCGGTGGATGTCCTCCTGATGGAGACAACGCGGGGGGATGCTCCTCTGCCGGAAGGCTTCACGAGAGCCAAGGAAGAGGAGCGATTTGCCAAGGCCGTCGCCGCCGCCCTTGAGGAGGGAGCCAGCGTGACCATCCCGGTCTTCGCTCTCGGAAAGACCCAGGAGGTCATGGCGATGCTATGGAAGATGCAGAGGGAGCGGATCATCCCTCCCACGCCGCTCTACGTCGGGGGCCTGAGCAGCAAGATCACCGCCGTCTACGATACGATGGCGGGACAGGTCGCGCGCAACCTACCCAAGCTCCAGCTCATGAACGACATCGCCCCCTACGTGGCGGGAGGTGCGGAGATCCAGTCCTTGAATCCCCGCAAGCGCGCCATTTACGCCCTCTCCAGCGGCATGATGACCGAGCATACGCTCTCCAATATCTTTGCACGGAAGGTTCTTCCCGATCCTTCACAGCACCTTTTCTTCGTCGGCTACGCGGATCCGAATTCCCCGGCTGGACAGCTCCGTGCCGCCAAGCAGGGCGATCTTGTTGAACTCAGCTCACACGGCGCTCCACCCGTCCCCTTTCACTGCCACCGCGAGATCTTCACCTTCAGCGCCCATGCGCGGCGAGAGGATCTGCTCTCCTACGCCATCAAGGTACGACCCAAGACGATCCTCCTCGTCCACGGCGATGATCCCGCGATCGAATGGTTCAAGCGTGAACTCTATGCGGCGCTTCCCGAGTGCAAGGTCATGGCCCCTCCCCCGGGACAACCGATCGATTTGTAGACCCGGTCAGTTCCCTAGGAGAGCAGACCTCAGGTCGCTCGAGACCGGATTGGAGCCAAACCAGAGGCTCAGGAACGATTTTTGGAAGTCACGTCCAGGAATCGTTCCCTTGGGGACTCCCTGATCGATCACAACGGTGTTCGTCCCGACAAACTGGACCTGCTCGACCCCGCCGTTCTTTAACGCCCCGAACATGGCGATGAAGGCATCCCTGTCGTTCGCGTATCCGGGATAGGTGTAGGAAACGCTCTGGGCGAACTGCGAGCTCCAGGCCTTGGTGACGTCTGATTGGGAGACATCCCTGAGGAAGGTGAAGTCAAACTGCAGGGGCCCCGTCGAGCTCATCGCCGAGGCGGCGCTTCGAAGTGCCGCGGGGGCATAGAAGGAGGCGACGTAGATCTTGATCGGCACCATCAGCAGGGAGAAGGTGCGCAGCCCCGCGCCGTTTAGCCTAAGTGGCGCACCCCCAACCTGCGCCGTGGAGGGGACGCTCACTCCCTGAATTTCAAGGGCGTGCGCAGGCAGGACACAAAGCAAGGAGGCAAAGACCCAAGGACAAACCCTTTTCATTTTTCCCTCGAGGTTAGGCGCCGTAGCTCTTGGTAAACTTCTTCTTCCCTTCAGACTCATCGGAGGGCGAGGACTCCGATTTGGGACTCTCCGACTGGGTGGTTGAAGCGGGTGCTTCAGGAGAAGTCGTCGCACCATCATCGTGCTGGCAGTTCTCGTCGTGGACGTGAGGTACGGCGCCGCCTCCGCCTTGGGCACCCTGGGCCACCTGAACGAAGGCTAGTTGGAGTTCCGAAAGGACGCTCACGAGGATCTTCTCCTCATCCTTGTTGAGATTGCCGCGGGTCTTCTCCCTGATGATCTCAAGGTGATCGATGAACATCTTGGCGGCATCGAGGTTGACCTCTGCTTTGCCGGTCGAAGGATGAGCCATCTGTCCTAGACACAGGGCGGCTTGCTGGGCGTTCATCATCACGAGTTCGATGAAGCGCTGGGTGAGATCGGCGGAGTTGGTTGCTTGTTGGATTTCGGCCATGGGTAGTGGGAGTTAGGGGTTGGAAATTTGTAAAAAAGTGTGATCAGGGGGCCTTTGCGGGATCGTGCAATGTCTGGTCGGCCCTAGAGGAGGGAGGCCCGACGACAACATCGACGAACTTTCCGTCACGGAAGTATTTCTGCGCGACGCGGCGGATATCCTCCAGATTCACCTTCTCGATTTCGGCACTGCGGACCTTCTCGTGATCAAACCCGAGACCAAGGAGTTCATTGGTGGCGCAGAGGCCGCCGAGCGCGGCGACCGACTGATTCCGGATCGCCTCGGCGCCGAGGATCTTTGACTTCGCCCTGTCGAGCTCCTCCTGAGTGAGACCTTCCTCGGCAAGCTTTCCGATCTCCTCGGTGAACTCGCGTTTGGCCAGATCAACCTTTTTGGGATCGGTTCCTAGATAGAAGACGAAGGCCCCGGGAGCAATGCCGGTGGAGTTGGAGGCACCCACGAAATAGGCCAGACCAAGCTTCTCGCGAATCCTGTTGAAGAAACGCGATCCAAGATCGCTCGACGCCGTCTCGATTAATTCGAGGGCGGGACGATCCGCTCCGTCGAGCGAGGTGCCAAGGTAGCCCCTCATGACAACGGCCTGCTGTTTCCGACGCTCCGCGGAGGCAGTCACCGACTCAGCCAGAGCGGTGGCGACGGGGGGATTGGTCAGGAGACGCTTGCCTGCAGGCAATATCCCGAAATCCTTCGTGGCGAGTTCGAGTGCATTTTTTGGATCAACCGCTCCGAAAATGGAAAGGACGCCGTTACGGCCGGTCACCAAGCGGTCTCGGAAATCCTGGAGATCACCCGGGGAAAGCTTGGCTACCGTCTCCGGGGAGCCGTTCACGCGAAGGCCGTAAGGATGGCTTCCGTAAAGGCGGGGCTTGAGCAGATTCCGGGCGACCGCAGTGATCTGGTCATCCTCGGCCTTGATGGCGGCAATCTGGGAATTCTTTTCAAGGGCGACCTCATTCTCGGGGAACGTGGCGTTTGCCACCACATCGGCCAGCACCTCCATGCCGAGGGGAAAATCATCCTTCATCACCTCCACGGAAACGGAGACCGTGTTGTTTCCGGCTCCTGCACCGATCGATCCGCCGACATGCTCGACCGATTCCGCAATCTGCTGGGCAGTGCGCTTCTTGGTTCCCTTGACGATGGTGCTGGCGAGGAGTTGGGAGGCCCCGTTCTTCTCGGGAGTCTCGGCAAGCAACCCTCCACGGAAGGCCGCATTGATGGAGACGAGCGGAAGGCGGTGGTCCTCATGGACGAGCACAGTCAGCCCATTGGGAAGCACTGATTTCAGGGTCTCCGCCTCGACCGGCTTGGAGGCCGCAGCTTCGGAGATCTTCGCTGAGTCAGCAGGATCAAGCGAGGTAACCGTCAGACTTTCGGGTCTCAAATACTCTGAGGCAACCCTCTTCACATCGGCGGGGGTGACCTTCCCGATCGCCTCGAGGTAGCGTTTTCCGAACTCGGCATTGCCGGTCACCAGCCATCCGTTACCGTAATCCGAGGCCCTTCCCCTCATGGTCGAGAGGCCGTGATAATGCTCTGAGAGAATTCCCTTCTTCGCTTTCTCAAGCTGGGTTTCGGAAACCCCGTCGCGGGAGACCTTCTCCACCTGGCTGAAGATCTCCTTCTCAGCCGCCTCACGCTTTGCGGGATCCGCGACGGCCCCGACGTAGATCAACCCCTCGGTCGGTGTCAGTGTGTAGAGTCCTCCGTCGATCTGGTGGACGAGACCTTTTTTCTCCCTCAACTCGGTGTTGAGGATCGAGCTTGTCCCGGAGGCAAGGATGGCCGAGAGAACCTCGACCGCCGGGGCATCGGGACTCGTGGCGCCGGGAGCGCGCCAGGCGATGTTCATGCGACTCAGGTCGGTGGGGAAGGTGTCGCGCCCCTCCTGCTTGCCAAGTTGGGGAGGTTCCCCCGCGACAGGCACCGGTTCGAGCGCGACGCGAGGATACTTCTCGAAGAAAGCCCCGAGTTGAGTTCGGATCTCCGCGGCGTTCACATCACCGACGACGACGAAGCAGAGGTTGTTGGGAACGTAGCGGCGCTTGTAGTAATCGAGGACATTCTGCCGGGTCAGCTTGTTGTAGATGTCCAGATGACCGATGACGGGTTCCTTGAAGGGGCTCGTGTGGAAAGCCGTCCTGAAGAGGAGGAGCGAGGCCGTGCGGTCGGGATTGTCATAGCCCATCGCGAACTCCCTGCGGATCACCTCCTGTTCCTTGTCGTATTCCTTTTCCGGAAGAGTCGCGTTCATCATCGCGTCGGCAAGGATATCCACGGCTTTGGCGGCTCCCTTGGCGGGCACATCAATCCAGTACACGGTCCTGTCGTAGGAAGTATAGGCGTTGATGTAGCCGCCAGCGTCCTGCACCTGGCTCGCGATAATTCCGGGAGCGCGTGAGGAGGTTCCCTTGAAGAGCATGTGCTCGAGGATGTGTGAGAGACCCGCACCGAGGAGCTTCCCTTCGTGGATTGATCCGGTGTTGCACCAGGCCTGAACGCTGGCCACCGGGGCGCCGCGGTTCTCCTCGACGATCAAAGTTAATCCGTTCGGATAAGTAAAAACTTTGGGAGTGGAGTCCGCATCATGCGCTTTTGCAGCAAGAGTTGCTGCGGGTGCGGTAGGGGTGTTTTGGGGCTTCTGCTGGGAAGCGTCGAGATGACAACAGAGAAGTGTGGAGAGGAGCGTCATCGGAAGGAGGGAGCGGTTCATCGGGTGGATTGGGACTGGGGATTGTTTTCCGGCGTTGGGCAAATCGAGGGGGATGTCGGGAGAAAGGGAGACACGAAGGCCTCGTGGAAGCCATACCCCCTCTCGAAATCATCGATGGAGTCATTCTCGGTTCGCCCGAAGGCCCCGGCCTCGACCAGAAGAAAAACCATCCGGCCGATATCCTTGCAGGAGTTGATCCCCCAGTATTCCAGGACCAACGGGGTCATGGGGCCGAATTCCTTGAGGGCCAGCAGACGAAACCCCTCGAGAAGCTCCGTTGCCGAGACATGGGAAGCGGTATGTTTCTGCTTCGACTTGGATCGCTTCTTGAGGGTCGCTTCCAGCGACTCGCGCAGGAATTGATATCCCTCGGGACGGTACTTCTCTTCCTGGGCCACCGCGATCGCCACGGCCTCGTTGAATCCTGATACTTTCATGAAAATCTGGGGTGAAATTAACGGGCCAAGGGAGGGTGCGGTGTTTCCCGGGGCAACATTCCCTCCATCCGGAAATGCCTCACTCCGGCACCCAGGATCAGGGCCGTGAGAGTGAGGATCATCACCATCTGCTCGCGCCGTGTCAGAAAGAACATCCGGTAAGGATAATCCGCCCGAGGGATGACGCAAGTGCGTGCGACACTCTCTCCACGATCTTTTTATCAGGTTTCAACTCCCTCCCCTACCATCCCCTTGCCTCAACGGCGTCGAGGTAACGACCGATCGGGCCTTTTCTGGAAACCATTCCGGGTTGTTGGATAAGCCTGTCAAACTGACCGCTTTTTACCGGGAGTTTTGCGGCCTCGTACCAGTTGAGGTAATCCTCAATTTCCTTGGACTGCTTCGTGATCGCCCCGCGGAGTTCGGCAAGCCTCTGCTCCTCGGCGGCGCATTTCTTTTCGGAAAGCTTCCGCGTTGCAGCGATAAGGGCATTCGTCTGATCAAGGAGCGGAACAACCAGCGGATTGGCCTGCAATCGCAGGGCATTGAGGCGCGAGGAAAGGGTCCCCAGCGTGTATGCACCACCCTTCCCTTTCGAGACCGAGTAGATCGTGGCACCCTCCGCGAGCGTCTCCGCCATCGCGGCATCGTAGGATTTCAGCGACTCGGCTACGCTCCGGAGTTTTGCCACCCCGTCGTCACGGGAGGGATTCCCCGCGATCAGCAGGAGCCAACGCCGCTCCACCGGCCGCATCTCCCATCCGCTTACCCATCGGGGCGGAAGATATTCCGGACAGCTGGGATCATTGTGCCCGACCCATTCCCGGAGAGCCTGACGTCCCGCGGCAGTGGAGAGGCCTGCCTTCAAAAGCAGGGCGGCCATGGAGTCGTAGAGATCGCCGAGGGAGAGACTCTCCCGCTCGGGCGCGCGCTGAAGCAGAAAATCCTCCAACGTCGGGGGATTGCCTCCCTTAAGGTAGCCAGCGGGAACGGCCACGGGATCTTTCGGCGGAAAGCAGAGAAACGCCAACCCCCGCGTCACCCAGGCGGGATACCTGGGAACACGGGATCCGGGAACCGGCGCATGGTCGCCGTAATATTCGCGGAGCAGCAGGGCGGTCACCAAAAGTTGCGTCGCATTTTCGGAAGCCGTTGACCCGAGCTCCACGGTGATCCGGGGAAGTCCTCCCTCCAGGGCATCGACACTCAGCCGTGGAAGCGTCGTCGAGCGCTCGGGATCCTCCCTCAGGATCACGTTCACGGGGGGGCGGGATGACTGGGTAAAACCGCTCTGCGAAAGGAACTCCTTTTCCCCCGAGGCGAGGGTCCTGCCGAGTTCCGCGCCCCGAAGCCCGCCCGCACTCAGGCCAAAGCAACCCTCCGGTGAAACCGACGCGACCTTCGCAGCCGCCCTCACCGAGGGAACAAGAGCCACCAAGAGCAGGGGAAGCAGGAAACGCTTCGCCATGAAACCCCCTTAGCGGGCCGTAAACTCGATCATCCCGGGGCGCATCACCAGGTTCCTGGAAGTGGCCAGGGACGCGAGCTCTGTATCAAAGGGGGACATTCCGGCGCGGATGAGAGGGGTGATCCCGGGAAGGAGTTTTCTCGGGAGTTTAAGGAGACCGATCGAGGCTGATACAGGAACAAGCCGCCACTCTCCGGAGAGACCTTCCGGGCAGAATGTTTCGGAGAGATGGAGAGGCCGCCCCATCACGCTGAGCACGGCAAACACGGTGATCTTTCCGGCCTCAATCTCTACGCGGAAGGACTCCCAAGTGGGCATCGGCACGAGACGCACCGGCGACTCCCAGGTAGAGGATCCCTGTTGCGCCAGGCAGGAGTTCAAAAGTTGTTGGGAAAGCACGCCCGGGGAGAAGCGGGCCGATGCCATCATCCGCTGGATGACGGAGCGCGCGTTGGGGATATCTTGGGTCTCGGGCGCCCGCTCGTTCGGTTCCATGAGAGCCAGGACGACCACCACGCCGAGAGCAACCAGAAGCAGGTACCGGACAACCCCCTTGATGCGGGAGAAAAGCGTGGGCGGGGCCGGACGATCCGCTTCGATTCGGACACTGCGACGTTGCGCCACGGCTGTTGTCGCGGAGGCCGGTTCGGCCCCCTCCGCCGAGGAGGTGGATTTTTGAAGAATGCCGCCGCATCCGGAGCAGTAAACCTTGGAACCCGTGTTGACGGTGCCACAGGAGGAACAGGCTCGGTCGCTCATGAGTCTTTCTTGGGGGATTTTTTCTTAGAGGAGTCCGATGCAGAACTCTTTGAGGAATCGCTCTTGGACGCCGAGTCTGCAGCGGGCTTGGAGGAGGATGAATCACTCTTGGCAGCACTCTTGTATCCCTCGCTCCGATAATCGGTGATGTAGAATCCGCTCCCTTTGAAAATCAATCCGGCACCGGCACCGAGAAGACGCTTCACCTTCCCCTTGCCCCAGGTTTTCATACGGCACTTTTCCTTGGGACAGGTCTTGTAGGCATCATCCTTCATCGATTGGAAAGCCTCGAAGGTCTTCTTGCACTTGGTGCATTCGTATTCGTAGGTAGGCATGGCCTTTGGGGGATGCTGAAGTTTTAGAGAAACTAGATCAACTCGGCGATCTGAACCGCGTTCAAGGCGGCACCCTTGAGCAACTGGTCGCCGCTGACCCAGAAGGTCAGGGCATTCGGCAGGGCGCAGTCGATGCGGAGGCGGCCTACCCGGCAGTCATCCTCGCCGCTGCACTCGATCGGCATCGGGTAGACGGCGTTGGCCGGATCGTCATGAAGGCGGATACCGGGTGCGGCATTGATTGCTTCGTGGGCTTTGGCGATCGAAACCGGTCGCTCAAACTCCGCGGTGACCGCCACAGAATGGGCACGGTAGACAGGAACACGAACGCAGGTGACCGAGGCTGTGAGCCCAGGAAGATTCATGATCCTCCGCCCCTCGTTCTGCATCTTCATCTCCTCGCGCGTGTAGCCATCCTCGAGGAAGGAATCGACATGCGGGAGGACGTTGAAGGCGATCTGGTGCGGATAGACCTCCTTGGTGACGGGTTGTCCCGAGGTGATCGCGCCGACCTGGTCACGGAGTTCCTCGATTGCCTTCGCTCCGGTTCCGGAGACGGCCTGATAGCTCGAGGCAATGATGCGCTTCAGCCCGAACGCCTGGTGCAGCGGATGCACCGCCATCAGTGTGATCGCCGTGGTGCAGTTCGGATTGGCAAGGATTCCGGAATGGGTGGCCGCGTCGGCCGCGTTGATCTCGGGAACAATGAGGGGAACCTTCGGGTCCATCCGGAAGGCGGAGGAGTTGTCAACCACGATGGCTCCCGCCTTCACGGCATGGGGGGCGAATTCCTTGGAGATCCCTCCCCCGGCGCTGAAGAGGGCAATGTCGATTCCCTGAAAGCTCTCCGCCGTGAGCGGTTCGACGGTCAGTTCCTCACCGCGGAAGGTCAGCTTCTTCCCGGCGGAACGGGGTGACGCCAGCAGGCGCAGGGAGGCCACGGGAAAATGACGACGCTCAAGAACTCTCAGCATCTCGATCCCCACGGCACCGGTGGCGCCGACGATGGCGAGGTGTTTCGGGGTGGCATTGCTGGGGCGTGATGAAACTGGTGCGGTCATGGGTGAGTGGTAAAAATTGCCTTTGAAGGGCCGACTCTGCAAGCATCCAGAGTGATTCCCAGCCATGCCCAGCACCACGACCGAAACGCTCCAGAGTCCACACCTCCTCATCGACACCGAAGCGCAGACCCTTCAGGTGCTTGGAGAAGAGGGCTTGATCGCGACATATCCGGTCTCCACCTCAAAGTTCGGCCTTGGTTTCCAGGAGGGTAGTTTCCGGACACCCACGGGGCGTTTCCGGATTGCCGAGAAGATAGGGGAGGAGGCTCCTCCCTGGATGATTTTCAAGAGTCGTCTTCAGACCGGCCGCCTTGCCGATCCCGGAGGAGAGGAGGATCTCGTGCTCACGAGGATCCTCTGGCTGGAGGGACTCGATCCTGAGAACGAGAACACCCGCGACCGCTACATTTACATTCACGGCACCAATCAGGAGGAGTTGATCGGCACTCCGGCGAGTCACGGCTGTGTCAGACTCCGGAATGACGACATGATCGAACTTTTCAACCGTGTGCCGGAGGGGGCACCCGTCGAAATCACCGCCTGAACAGCCCCGGCGGGCCTGCCCCAAAAAACTGGGGATTTTTCTTTGTCAGGAAAGCCATCGCCTTTAATCTCCATCCAACGCAACCAGCAAAGAAAGGAGGCGAAATATTCCATGACCATCACCAAGATCGCAGCAGTTGTCGCCCTCGCGGCCGCAACCCTCACCCTCGGCGCCTGTGCGCACAAGCAGGCTCCCGCTCCCGCCACCAGCGTGAAGAGCAAGTAAGGTAAAGGGGGGATTTTCCGCCTAGGCGGGAGGTTCAACACTTTCCAAAAGCCGGACCGTTCGCGGTCCGGCTTTTTCTTGTTTTAAGACCATTGTGGGTTAGGTTGTTACCAACGCAACTTGCAGAGAAAGGAGGCGAAATATTCCATGACCATGACCAAGATCGCAGCGGTCGTCGCCCTCGCGGTGGCCTCCCTCACCCTCGGCGCCTGCTGCCACCACACCTGCCAGCAGCCTGCTCCTTGCAAGAGCAAGTAAGCAAACAGCCTCGTAATTCCCCATAACCGGGTGATTACGATTCCTTAACGAAGGGCCGGGCCGTTCATGCGGTTCGGCTTTTCTTTTTTTTACACTACGCAGGGACGCTCACACAGGAATTCCCCCGCATCACGAAACGCCACGGGTAATCCGTTGCCTGGGAAATCCCGATCCTGGTCGAGGCAACTGTCTCGACCGGACCGTTCGCCCCGGCCAAAAGCCATCCTCTTCCGGAAAAAGGATCGGCCTCGTGATGCTCTCCCGTGATGCCCAAGGCCTGTGTCAACTTGGCCGGGCCATTGCAGAGTTCCTGAGGTTGTTGACGCCTCCTCCGCAGACTCATTAAGTCGATCCCTTGGGCAGGTTCCAGCGCCCGGATCAGGACGAATCCCCCACGACCCCCTCCCTTCACCAGCAGGTTGAAGAGCCAGTGCATCCCGTAGTTCAGATAGACGTAGGCCGTGCCGGGAGGGTTCTTGGCGACGAAATCACGCGCACCCTGCCGCTTCCAAGTGTGGCAGGCGGGATCACCCTCCGCCGCATACGCCTCGGTCTCGACGATGACCCCCGCCGTTTCGCGGAACCCGAGTGTGCACCCCACCAACTCCCGCGCGCAGATCACTGCGTCACGCTCGAAGAAGGAGCGTTCCAGAGGTTTCACTCGACGCAGATCTTTTTAGAGTCCCGTGGGGTGATCGAGGAAACTCCATGACAGCCCCGTCTTCCCCGAGAGCCAGGCGGCCAGCGCCTTCACCCCGAAGGTCTCCGTGGCGTAGTGCCCCGCATAGAAAAGATTCATCCCAGCCTCCTCGGCCGCCGTGTAGCTCCAGTGCGGACCCTCGCCCGTCACAAAGGCATCGGCACCAAGAGCCGGGGCCTGAGCCACTTCGCTACCCGCCCCTCCGGTCACGACAAGCACCTTCCTGATCGCCTCCGGGCCACCCGGCGCGACAAGAACCGGCCCGCCGACGGCCTCCGAGACGACTTTGGCGAAGCGGTCGCGGCGTGTCGGCTTGATGGTTCCGAGAAGTCCCACGGCATTCCCCTTGAGGACCATGGCGGGCTTGCAGGAGGTCAGTCCGAGGGCCTTGGCGAGCAGAACGTTGTTTCCCAGCTTCGGATGAAGATCCAGCGGCAGGTGGGAGCTGTAGAGGGCCAGATCCCCCTGCATCGCCCCCTTGATTTTTCTGTAGATGGGGCCGCTCACCGGCTGGACTCCGTTCCAGAAGAGGCCGTGATGGACAATCAGGAGGGTCCCCTTCACGCGGGATGCCTCGAGGATCACCGCCTCACAGGCATCGACCGCGGCAACGATCCTTGAGACCGTGCCGCCGTTCTCGATCTGGAGGCCGTTTACCGCCCCGGGATAGTCGGCGATTTCAGCCGTCCGGAGGAGGGTGTCGAGGGAGGAAACGATGGGTGCGAGCTTTTTCATGGGAAAAGTTTTTTTGCTTGGGGATTCAAAAGATGTTTTTCCCCTGCCCGGACTCGGGTAGCAAGGTTGGATGTTACGAGCTGGCATCGTCGGTCTTCCCAACGTGGGTAAATCCACACTCTTCAACGCCCTCACCCGGAGCCGCAAGGCCGAGGCGGCAAACTTCCCGTTCTGCACCATCGAGCCGAATGTCGGCGTGGTGAATGTCCCGGACGCCCGGCTCGCCCGGTTGAAGGATCTCGCCGGATCCGAAAAGGTCATCCCGGCAGCCATCGAGTTCGTCGACATCGCCGGTCTCGTCAAGGGGGCCAGCGAGGGAGAGGGCCTCGGCAACAAGTTCCTCGCCCATATCCGCGAGGTCGACGCCATTGTCCAGGTCGTCCGCTGCTTTGAGAACGACGACATCCACCATGTCGCCGGTTCGGTCGACCCCGTCCGCGATATCGAGATCATCACCACGGAGCTTGTCCTTGCCGACATGGCTTCCGTGCAGAAGCGCATCGAGCGTCAGGCAAAGGCCGCCAAGACGGGCGACAAGCTTGCCAAGGCCGAAATCGAACTCGGTCAGAAGCTCCTCCCCCACCTCGACGCGGGCAAGCCTGCCTCCACCATAGATCTCTCCGATGACGAGAAGAAGCTCCTTGCGACGTTCTTCCTGCTGAGCGCCAAGCCGGTGCTCTTCGCCGCCAATGTCCGTGAGGAGGATCTCGCCCTGCTGGAAAAGGGCGACTATTCCTCCAATCCCCACGTGAAGGCCGTCGAGGCCTACGCCGCTTCCCATCACGGGACCGGAACGGTCGTTGTCAGCGCCCAGATCGAGAGCGAACTCTCGGAACTCCCTCCCGAGGATGCCAAGGAATACCTCGCCGGACTCGGGGTCTCCGACAGCGGTGTCGGCAAGCTCATTCGCGGCGCCTACGCCCTGCTCGGCCTCCGCACCTACTTCACCTACGGCCCCAAGGAGACCCGCGCCTGGACGATCCGCTCGGGTGACAAGGCGCCCGCCGCCGCGGGTGTCATTCACAGCGACTTCGAGCGCGGCTTCATCGCCGCCGAGACCATGGCCTTCTCCGATCTCGACTCGCTCGGATCCGCCGCCAAGTGCCGCGAGGCGGGCAAGCTCCGCATCGAGGGCAAGGAATACGAGGTGAAGGACGGCGACGTGATGGAGTTCCGATTCAATGTCTAGCCGAAGGCTCTAGCGGTTTAGGCCGGAGGCTCTCAGGTAAAACCGAACACTCCAACATCAGGATCCAATGATGCCATCGGTTGACTCGCGAGAATCACTTCTGGCTCCCTATGCCCAGCGGTCCTCGGAGAGTGCCGGGCGCGCACGAGCCGAACAGGAGCATTCCTTCCGGACCTGCTACCAGAGGGACCGCGACCGCATCATCCACGGCACCTCCTTCCGCAGACTCGACGGCAAGACCCAAGTCTTTCTCAACGGCAAGGGCGACCACTACCGTACCCGCCTCACCCATACCATCGAGGTCGCCTCGATCAGTCGCACCGTCGCGCGTGCCCTTGGACTCAACGAGGATCTCGCCGAAGCGATCGCGCTAGCCCACGACCTCGGACATACCCCGTTCGGCCACTCCGGAGAGGAAACCCTCGATCGCCTGATGAAGGATCACGGCGGCTTCGATCACAACGGCCAGAGCCTCCGTGTCGTGGAGACTCTCGAGGAGAGCTATCCGCAGCAGCCGGGGCTCAATCTTTCCCACGAGGTGACCGAGGGCCTCCGCAAGCACGACAGCACGCTCACCCATCCCAAGCTTGGAGATCATCCCAGCGCTTCGCTTGAGGCACAGGTCGCCAATGTTGCCGACGAAATCGCCTACTACGGCCATGATCTCGAGGATGGCCTCGCCTCGGGACTGCTTCTGGAAAAGGAACTCGAGGATCTTGATGTCTGGCGTGAGGCCTCCGCCAAGGCCCGCGAGGAATCAGGCGGACTCCTCGGCTCGGCCGGAGCACGCACGCACAGGAAGTTCATCATCCGCTGCCTGATCAACCGCGAGGTCGAGGATCTTGTGGCGACAAGCCGCGCCGCTATCTCTGCCTCCGGAGTCACCTCGGCCGATGAGGTGCGCCGCCACCCGGTGAAGCTCGTCAGTTACTCCCCTGAGCTTAAGTCGCGCAATGCCTCCATCCGGCGGCATCTCTATGCGAAGTTCTACCATCACCCGGAGGTTCGCGGAACAAACGACAAGGTCTGCCGCCAGATGAAGGCTGTCTTCGCCGACTTGGTGAACAACCCGTCAAGTCTGGGAAGCCGTAGCCTGACACGGCTTGAGCGGGATGGTCTTCACCGGGTTGTCGCCGACTATGTGGCAGGGATGACGGACTCCTACCTCCGCTCCCGCTACGAGGCCCTGGGATTCCCCTCCCTTTAATCTTCATCTTTTGGCTTTTAGCTTTTAAATTTTCTCAACTCTTTTTCGACCGCCATGTCCACCAACGCTCCTCACCACACGATCGACGTTCCCTACCTTGCCCGTCTTGCGCGGCTTGAGATCACTCCAGAGGAGGTGGAGCTTTTCGGGGGTCAGATCGGACGCATCCTCGACCATGTCGAGCAGATGAACAAACTCGATATTACCGGCATCGAGCCGACAGCCCACGCCATCACGGTCTTTGACGTGATCCGTGAGGACAGGGTGACCGAAAGCCTGCCGAAAGAGACCATTTTGGAGAACGCCCCGCGCAGCGCGAACGGACTCTTCGTCGTTCCCAAGGTTCTCGACTAGGACCCCGCTCCCATATCCTAGCTCCCATCTTCCATGTCCTCTTTCACTCCCTTCACCAGCATTGCCGCGGCGCGCCGAATGCTCCGCACCAAGGAACTCTCCCCCGTCGAACTGCTCGAGGCCATCGAAGCTCGCATTGCCTCGGTGGATCCCAAGATCGGCGCCTACATTGAGCGCGATCTGGAGACAGCGAAAAAGGAAGCGGCCGCGGCCGACCTCTCCAAGCCCCTTGGCGGCATTCCGATCGGCATCAAGGATGCCATCAGTGTGGTCGGACAGCCGTTGCAGTCCGCCTCCCGGATCCTCGACGGATACACGGCTCCCTACGACGCCACCGCCGTCTCTCGCCTGCGTGCCGCCGGAGCGATCCCCTTCGGCCGGATGAACATGGATGAGTTCGCCATGGGCTCCTCCACGGAGAACTCCGCCTTCCATCCGACCCGCAATCCCTGGGCTCTCGACCGCATTCCGGGCGGCTCCAGCGGAGGCTCCGCCGCAGCCGTTGCCTCGGGCACCGCGCTCGCCACACTCGGATCCGACACCGGTGGATCGATCCGTCAACCCGCCGCGCTCTGCGGTTGCGTGGGACTGAAGCCCACCTACGGGCGCGTCTCCCGCTACGGACTCATCGCCTTCGCCTCCTCGCTCGATCAGATCGGTCCCCTCACCTCGACCGTCGAGGACAGCGGACTCCTGCTCAATGCCATGGCAGGGAAGGATCCCCATGATTCGACCTCACTGGAGCTTCCCGACGAGGACTTCACCGCCGAGATCGGCCGTGATCTCAAGGGGCTTCGCATCGGCATTCCCAAGGAATACTTCGTTGATGGGATGGAGCCGGGCGTTCGTTCCGCGGTTGATGCCGCGGTGAAACAACTCGTCTCCCTCGGTGCCGAACCTGTCGAGATCTCCCTCCCCCACACCGAGTACGCCGTGGCGGTCTACTACATCATCGCCACCGCCGAGGCCTCGGCCAACCTTGCCCGCTTCGACGGGGTGCGTTACGGACGCCGTTCCCCCGAGGCCAGGGATCTAGCCTCCCTCTACGCCAAGACCCGCGCCGAGGGCTTCGGCCGCGAGGTGAAACGCCGCATCATCCTCGGCACCTATGTGCTGAGCAGCGGCTACTACGACGCCTATTACCTCCGTGCCCAGAAGGTCAGGACGCTGATTCGCCGCGACTTTGACCAGGCCTTCACCAAGGTCGACGCCATCATCTCTCCCACCTCGCCCGAGACCGCCTTCCGCCTCGGGGAAAAGACCGATGACCCTCTTAAGATGTATCTGGCTGATATCTTCACGATCGCGGCCAATCTGGCGGGTATCTGCGGACTGAGTCTCCCCTGCGGTTTCTCGAATCGCGACGGCGTCGATCTCCCCGTCGGACTCCAACTCCTAGGCCGACCCTTCGGCGAGAGCCGCCTCCTTCGGATCGGCCACGCCTACGAGCAGGCCACCGAGTGGCACAAGAGGCATCCCTCGCTCGCGTAACACCGTCGCCCGCCGCTCCACGTCGGCAACTTGGAGCGTCCACGGGGGTTGGCAAAGATTTTGCTCTGTGAGGTTGGATTTTTTGCCCGTTGGGGCAATGATGCGCCAACCTCTTCATGGAAACCAACTACCTCTCCGACGGCTTCGCCAAGATCGACCGTGATCTTCGGGAACTGATGACCTGCCTCAACGAGGTGCTCGAGGAACTCGGCGAGAACGAGACACGTAGCCGCCTTCCCTGGATCAATGGAGAGGAGACCGGTTCCGGAGGATCCCGCGGCCTCGAGCAGGCATACTCGATCGCCTTCCAGCTTCTCAACATCGTCGAGGCAAACGCCGCGGCGCGGACCCGTCGCCTGCGTGAGATCCACGAGGGGCTTGCCTCGGAGCGCGGCCTCTGGGGAAACCAGCTCTCCCGCCTGAAGGCCAAGGGATGGACTCCCGAGGAGATCGCAGCCTACCTGCCCGGCGTCCGTGTGGAGCCTGTCTTCACCGCCCACCCCACTGAGGCGAAGCGCGGCGCGGTGCTCGACCAGCACCGATCGATCCATCAACTTCTCGCGGAGCTCGACCGCGAAGACATAACGCCCAGCGAGCGTCTTGAGATCCGCAGAAAGATCAAGATCTGCCTCGAGCGTCTCTGGAGAAGCGGGGAAATCTTTCTGGACCAGCCCGATGTCGCAGACGAACGGCGGGCCCTGATGTTCTATCTCAGGGATATCCTTCCCCAAGTCGTCACCCAGCTCGACATGCGACTCCGCTGGGCCTGGAACGAGATTGGATTTTCAGCGGATCTTCTCGGCTCGCCCAAGACGCGCCCTCACTTGAGTTTTGGCAACTGGGTCGGAGGAGACCGTGACGGCCACCCCTTTGTCACCGCCAAAGTCACCAAGGAAACCCTTCTGGATCTGCGCCTCAATGCCCTCCTGGTGCTGCATCGCCAGCTGGACACTCTGGCCGAAGCGCTGCCCCTCTCCAGCCACTTTCAGAAAGCCTCTCCCTCACTCTTGGAGCGAGTTTCCATATTGCGCACGGACCTCGGATTGCTTGGCGATCAAATCGTTGCCCGTCACCCCGGCGAGCCATGGCGGCAGTTTGTTCTCCTTATCCAGGGTCGTCTCCCCCTCCAGGTCGGAGCGGCCGATCGCGCATGGATTGCTGAATCGGGCGTGCGCTACCGCCGTCCCGAGGAAGTCGCCGCGGATCTTGCCATCCTCGAGGAAAGCCTTGCCGAGGTCGGGGGCCAGCGCCTCATCCGGGAAACGGTCTGGCCGGTGCTGCGCATCCTCGATGTCTTCGGCTTTCATCTCGCCGAGCTTGATATCCGCCAGAACAGCCGCACCCACGATCTGGCCATGGCTCAACTCCTCAAGGCCGCAGCCATTCCCGATGGCGAGAACTTCCCCGACTGGAGCGAGGAGAAGCGTCTCGAGTTTCTCCGCAAGGAACTACACTCCCCCCGCCCCTTCCTCGGGCCAAACAACCATCTCGGTCTCGGCGCCGAAGCGGACGCCGTCCTGAGCTGCTACGACACCCTGCGCGAGCATATCCAGGAGCACGGACGCGAAGGGATCGGGTCGCTCATCGTCAGCATGACGCGCCAACTCTCCGATCTGCTGGTGATCGCCGTTCTTGCCCGCGAGGCGGGACTCACCGAATGGCGCGACGGATGCCTTGCCTCACCCCTTCCGATCGTCCCCCTCTTCGAGACGCTCGATGATCTGGAACGCAGCCCGACTCTCCTCAAGGAGTTCCTGGCCGAGCCGGTTGCCAAGGCCTCGCTGGATCGCAGACACGGTACCCTTCCCGTCCAACAGGTGATGATCGGCTACAGCGATAGCAACAAGGATTGTGGCATCTTGGCCAGCCAATGGGGTCTCCACGAGGCGCAGGAGGCGATGACCCGTGTCGCCACCGATGCCGGTGTCGGCCTCCGTTTTTTCCATGGACGAGGCGGCACCATCAGCCGCGGAGCAGGTCCCACCCATCTCTTCCTCGACGCCCTTCCGCCGGGAGCCCTGCAAGGTGATCACCGGATGACCGAGCAGGGGGAGACAATCGCCCAGAAATACGCAAACGTCTCCACCGCCACCTACCACCTCGAGCTTCTTCTTGCCGGAGTCACGGGGATCTCTCTGGCCGGTCACCGCCCCGACCGCAACATCGAGACCTGCTCGCGCATCGCCGAGTTCCTGGCCAAGAGCAGCCGTACCGCTTACCGCGCCCTCATCGACGCTCCGGGATTCATCACCTTCTACGATCAGGCAACCCCGATCGACGCCTTGGAGTCGAGCCGCATCGGCTCACGCCCCAAGCGCCGTTCCGGCCAGCGGAGCCTGGCAGACCTACGGGCCATTCCCTGGGTCTTTAGTTGGAACCAGTGCCGATACTACTTGCCCGGTTGGTTCGGGGTCGGCAGCGCCCTGGAAGCTCTCGAGAAACAGGAACCGGAGAAGTTCAAGACGCTCCAGTCCGAGCTCAGGAACTACTCCTTCCTCTACTACGTACTTTCCAACGTGGAAACTAACATAGCCAGCGCCGACCTCTCCATCATGAAGGATTACGCGCAGTTAGTCACCGATCCTGAGATTCGGGACCGCATCTTCGGGATCATCTCGGCGGAGTTCGAGCGGACCCGGGAACAACTCAGAAAGGTCTTTGGAGGAAGCCTTGACGAGCGGCGACCCCGCATGGGCAAGACCCTCCTCCTCCGCGCGCATGCACTTGCATTGCTCCACGAACAGCAGATCGAGACGATCAGTGAATGGCGAGCTGCCCAGAAGGATAATCCCCCCAAGGCAGAGGCCCTCCTTCCCCGCGTACTTCTCTCAATTAATGCTATTGCAAGTGGATTAAGAACAACTGGTTAGTCGTAGTTATTACGACTATATCATAGTTTTATTTTAAGGCAGATCCCCTTGTGAATCTGGCAATCATCGGAGGGGGAGCAGCAGGTCTTAAGGCTGCCGAAGTGGCAGCAACAGCAGGAGCCGAGGTCATTCTTTACGAGGGTAAACCCTCCGTCGGTAGAAAGTTTCTGGTCGCCGGTCATGGAGGTCTGAATCTTACTCATTCCGACCCCATTGAGACTTTCGCAAGCCGTTACGAAGGAAGCCTCCAAACAGGATATTGGACATCACTCCTGAGTGGTTTCAGTAATCAGGGCACCCGGGACTGGGCCGCAGGGTTGGGAATCGAAACCTTTATCGGAACCAGCGGCAGGGTCTTCCCCAAAGAGTTCAAGGCAGCCCCCTTGCTGAGAAGTTGGGTCAGACGCTTACGAGTCCTGAGAGTCACCATCAAAACCCGACACCTTCTCCTTCAGATCACACCAAAAAATGGCCATTTTATTCTATCCTTCTCCACTCCGGAGGGGGTGGTCACCGCAGAGTATGATGCCGTTATTCTAGCATTGGGAGGGGCATCTTGGCCGGAAACCGGATCCGATGCCCGCTGGGTAAGTCTTCTGGGTGGCATGGGCCTCCCTATCACCCCCTTTACTCCTGCGAATTGCGGATGGGAGGTGAATTGGGATCTTCTCTTGAATCAGGAGACCCTTCCAACAATTGAGGGCCATCCCTTAAAGAACATCACCGTCTCGGCAGGAGAAAAGGCCATCGCGGGAGAACTCCTGATCACCAAGTACGGTCTGGAGGGGGGTGCTCTTTACCAACTGGGCAGTACCTTAAGGCGAATGGAGGAGCCGATGCTCCAGATCGATCTAAAACCATCGTATTCCACTCAAGAATTGGCCTCAAAAATCACCAGAAATCCCAAGGATTTGATCGCTGCGGCCGCCAAGGCGTGGCGACTGAGCCCCTCGGCCGAGGCTCTTCTTGATTCGATTGCCTCTGGGGAGACAAGTCCCCTATCCCTAGCCGAATTGACCAAAAATCTCCCGATTCCCCTCACCGGCCCTCGCCCGATTGCCGAGGCGATTTCGTCTGCGGGAGGAGTCTCCTTTGAGGCCCTCGATGAGAACCTGATGGTGAAATCCCTCCCCGGTCTCTTCCTTGCCGGTGAAATGCTCGACTGGGAGGCCCCGACGGGCGGGTACCTTCTGCAGGGATGCCTGGCCACGGGAACCCGTGCCGCCAAGGGGGCCGTCGCCCATCTGCGGTCCTGAGGGCTAGGACTTCCCTAAATTTCCTTCTGCAGGAGTTCCGCCACGAGCGCGGTCCAGCCGGTCTGATGGCTGGCTCCGCATCCCCGTCCGTTGTCTCCGTCGAAATACTCATAGAAGAGCACCAGGTCCTTCCACGCCGGATCGGCGGCATAGCGTTCCTCACCTCCGTGCACCGGACGATGACCCTTGGCATCGGGCAGAAAGAGGGAGGCGACCCGGAGGGAGAGTAGGCGGGCGGCCTCCCCGAGCGTAACCTTGTTGCCGGATCCCGAGGGAAACTCCACCTCCAGGGAATCGCCATAGAAGTGGTCGTAGGTCTTGAGAGCCTGAATGATCATGTAGTTGATCGGGAGCCAGACGGGGCCGCGCCAGTTGGAATTCCCCCCGAACATCCCGGTCTTTCCCTCGGCCGGTTCGTAATCGACCGAATAGACCGTGCCGTTGACCGTGTAGGTGTAGGGGTGCTTTTCGTGGAACTTGGAGACGGAGCGGATGCCGTACGGAGAAAGAAACTCATTCTCGTCGAAAAGATAGTGGAGCATTCTCTCTAACCGGTCACGCGGCGTTACTGTCAGCAGGATATCCTTGTTGATGTCCATGATATCGCCGTTCACGTCGAGAAGATGCCCGGCAATCTTGGGTCGGTTCTTGAGCGCCCAGAGGAGGCGGGTCTCGAAGCCCGGGCTCTTCCGCCGCTGGAGCCCGGTCACGTAGCTCGTGGCCACCAGCGGCATGAATCCCTCGATCGAGCGTACCTTGATCGGGACATGCCCTCCGTCGGGAAGCTCCAGCAGGTCGTAGTAGAACCCATCCTCCTCATTCCAGAGGCCTGATCCACAGAAATCGTTCATGGCAGTAACGATTCGAGTGAAGTGGGTGATGAACTTCGTCCCCATGTCGCCGTAGACGGGATTTTTCTCCGAGAGGGTGAGCGCGATCTGGAGCATGCACATGCAGTAGAAGGCCATCCAGGAGGAGCCGTCGGCCTGCTTGAGCTGTCCGCCCGTAGGCAGGGGCTTGGAACGGTCAAAGACCGAGATGTTGTCAAAGCCGAGAAAGCCACCCTCAAAGAGGTTGTTGCCGTCGCTATCCTTGCGGTTGACCCACCAGTTGAAGTTCAGCAGGAGCTTCTGGAAGACACGCTCAAGAAAAGCCGGATCGTCGTGACCGAGTTCCCTCTGCTGGCGGTAGAGGCGCAGAGCAGCCCACGCATGGACGGGAGGGTTTACATCGGAAAAGTTCCACTCGTAGGCGGGTATCTGCCCGTTGGTGTGGGTGTACCACTCACGCAGCAGCAGGATCAGCTGATCCTTGCAGAACTCGGGGTCGACACGCGAGAGGGCCGCCGTATGGAAGGCAAGATCCCACGAGCAGTAGTAGGGATACTCCCAACTGTCGGGCATCGAGAGAATGTCGCGGTTGAAGAGATGCATCCAGTCAGCGTTGCGAGCCGCATGGCCCGCCGGAGGAGCAGGTTCGGTCGAGTCTCCGTGAGCCCACTCGCTTTGGACGAGATTGTAGAACTGCTTGCTCCAGAGGAGTCCGGCGTAAGACTGACGCGCAACAAGCCTCTGCTGAGGGTCGAGGGCCGGATTGATCGTTGCGGCGAGGAACTCATCTGCCTCGTCGAGTCGCAATGCAAAGACCTCAGAATGATTCTCACCAAGCGGATCGACCGCGGGATCACGCCACTGCCCTTTCTCGGCAAGGCGGAGGCGGATTTCCACGCTCCCTCCGGAGGGGATCGTGAGGTCGTAGCGTGCGGCCGCCTTGGTTCCCGTCTGGGCGGGGTTCACGGCCTCCTCCCTTCCGTGGATCACCGCATCATGGAAAGCGTCCTTGGTGAATTTCTTCCGCGATGGGGAGCCGTAAAGACGCTCGCAGTTGGTCTCATTGTGAGTGAAGAGGAAACCGGGGAGTTTCCCGTCAGGCCCCTTTCCAAACGACATCAGATACTCACCCATCACGTTATGACTGGCCGAGAGGAGTCCCGGGGCGGCAACGGAGATCACGGGCTCCGTAAGGCATTCCTCGCTGATCTTTCCCCAAGCCCAGGTATTGCGATACCAGAGGGTCGGCAGCAGAACGAGGGATGCTTCTTCCGGCCCCCGATTGGTGATGTTGATTCGGATGAGGATGTCCTTGATAGACTCCTTGGCATACTCGACCTGAACGTCGAAGTAGCGGTTCTGATCGAAGACTCCCGTGTCGGTCAGTTCATACTCGCGCTGATCGCGCGAGCGGCGCGCATTCTCCTGCACGAGCTTGTCGTAGGGAAACTCCGCCTGGGGATACTTGTAGAGTCCCTTAGCATAGGAGTGGGTCGGCGTGGCATCGAGGTAGTAGTAGAGCTCCTTGACATCCTCGCCGTGGTTTCCCTGAGGACCGCTGAGCCCGAAGAGTCGTTCCTTGAGAATCGGATCCTTGCCATTCCAAAGGGCGAGGCCGAAGCAGAGTCGGCCGAACCTGTCGCTCAAGCCAAGAAGACCATCCTCACCCCATCGGTAGACACGGCTCCGTGCCTGATCGAAGGTGAACGATTTCCAGACATCGCCGTCAGCCGAGTAGTCCTCACGGACGGTTCCCCACTGGCGCTCCGAGAGGTAGGTGCCCCAGAGCTTCCAGAAGCGCTCGCGCCGCGCATCCTCTCCGAGACGGATCTCTTCGGTTGTGGGGGATTGATCCTGGTTCACGCTAGAGAGATTTCAATCTGTTGCGCAATCGGTCGAGCACTGATTGGGTGACCGCCTGCTTGAAGGTGATCCGATCGGTCGGAATATTCTCTCTCCAGACAATCGTCTCACCTCCCTTCTCAGCGAGAGCCAGGCAGACCAGGCCGATCGGTTTTTCCGGAGTGCCTCCATCCGGCCCGGCAATTCCGGTGGTCGCTAGGGCGAAACGGGCGCCACTTTTTTGAAGGGCCCCCTCGGCCATCGCCTGCACAACCTCCGGACTCACAGCCCCATGCACAGCAATCAACTCGGCAGGGACTGCCAGAAGGGATGACTTGGATTCATTGCTGTAGGTGACGAATCCCTCCAGAAAGACCGCGGAGGCTCCGGGAACATTGGTGATCCGGTTGGCGAGCATTCCTCCCGTGCACGATTCGGCGGTAGTCAGTGTGGAGCCGGTCTGCCTAAGAAGTCCCACAACGATCTCCTCCATCGATTTCTCAACATCCGAGACGAGATGATCTCCCACGGCCGACAAAACAAGAGGCTCAACTTCATCGAGGATCGCCTTGGGCGCAATTAGGCGAAAATCGACCTCGTTCGGGCGGGCGCAGTAGCCGACCTCGATGTCGCCGCGTTTCGAGAGTTCGAGCCCAAGTTTGGCCTCAAGGAGCGACTCCCCCATGCCGACCACTTTGTAGATACGGCACTCGTTACGATCCTTCCCCGAAACCAATCCCGACAAGAACGGAAGCAGATGGATGCGAGCCATCGGCTGGAGTTCGCGCGGCGGCCCGGGTAGAAGAAAGATGTGCGGAGTTGTCCAGGAGACTCCCTCTGCTGGCGTGAGATGAAGGCCGGGAGCGGTGCCGTTGTCATTGGGAAGAACCAAGGCCCCCTCGGGAACCATCGCTTGACGCCCCATCCGATCCTGGAAGGCAAAGCCACGATTCCGGCACCGTTCCCGAATCCGCTCCAGAGTCTCCGGGTGATGCACCAGCTTCCGCCCCAGAAGCTCCGCCACAATCTCGCGGGTGATGTCATCAGTGGTCGGGCCGAGCCCTCCCGTCACGATCAGCACATCGGAACGGCTGAAGGCCTCAATGAGGAGATCCCTGATGGGAGAGCCGTCCGGAACCGTCGTCTGACGGGTAATTCTCAGGCCAAGAGCAAAGAGCTCCCTGCCAAACCACGAGAGATGGGCGTCGCGGACGGTTCCGAGAAGCAGTTCGCTTCCGGTATTGAGGATCTCGATCCTGAGGTCGCTCATTCCTCGGCCCCCGTCACGATGCCAAGCCAGCGGTCGGTCATTCCCTTCTGCCAGCGTGACTCCTCGATCCCGTAGGCATGTCCGAGATTGGCCAGCATGCGGGCAATCACTTCACGCGAGCCGGGATTCTCGAGATGCTCGTCGGTTAGTTCGATCTGCTGGCGGGCCAGGATATCGGCGCAGTCCGCCAGCGAGAGGATCCTCCCCCCGTGAAACGGGTCGAAATAAGTCTCACCGCACCGCGCGATGAAGTGACCCGGGAGATTTACACCATGCACCTCGATCCCCGCCCGGCGAGCGACAAAGGCATAGAGAAGGGAGAGAGTCAGCGGAAGCCCCCGACGGTTCACCATGACCATCGGCATGAGGGAGTTCTCGTGGTTGTAGTAGTCCGCGGAGTTCCCGTTAAAACCTAGCTCCCCATGGAGGTATTCCGTCAGCAGGGTAACAGGCTCCTTCCCTCCCCCCTGAAGACGGTGGCGCAGTTCCGCACCCCAAGCATCAAGCTGCTTATGGGAATCCTCGGCATCGACCCACGGGATCAGGGCCCCGGAGAGGAGCCAACAGACTTCCTCCAGCGGAATCTCCCCATCCTTCTTGAGAAGAACCTCCAGATCGGAGGATGCCTTCTTACCCGCGATCGCATGGAGAACCTCCTGGGCATGGGCGGCGACGATCGCCGAGTCGGCATTCACCAGATCACGCAGATCAGGAAGGACACTCTCCCCCTTGATCACCAACTGCTCCTTCACGAGCCCAACGGTCTCCGGATCATCGTCCCGAAAAAGCCGGGCTAGGGCATCACATTGGGAGGACATGCTGAAAAGGATGAAACCTGAGGCCCCAAACCTGAAGTCTTAATTCACAGGAATGAAGGATCGGCTGAAATCCCGTGTGGATTGAGGTCTTTGCCAGGGAATCACCCCGTAAGCTGCAGGGAGTCGTGAAGGGACTATCAGGCAGCCTCGACATCCATTGCGGTGATCTCCCCTGACTCCGTTGAGATCCTGACTGTGGCAGGTCGGCAACAGACGGCGCAGTCCTCGATCATCTCCACCGTGGTATCTGAAGCCGTTTCTACCAGGATGGCAAACTCCTCCCCGCACTGGGGACATGGGATCAGGATTTCCTCAACCCAATCCATAAGTCCGAAGCAGAGCCCTAGCCCTAGCCCTAGCCCTCGACTTCGATCCGTCTGGCATCGTTCCAGAGGGACTCGAGACCGTAGATGTCACGCTTCTCGATATGGAAGACATGAACGATCACGCTACCGTAATCAATGATCACCCATTGGCTGACAGGGAACCCATCCTCGGCCGTCGGGCGCTGGCCCGTAGCCTCTCGGACCTTTTCACGAATCGATCCGGCGATGGCCTTGAGCTGTGGCTCGGAGGTTCCGGAGGCGATCACGAAGAAATCGGTAAAGCTCGAAATGCCCCTCATATCGAGGATCACGACATTCTCGGCCTTTTTGTCGAGAGCGCCCTCCGCGCAGAGGCGGGCCAGCGACTCCTCGGGATCAACCTTCGTCTGTTCCTTTTTCTCCACTTTGGAAGCATTCAGGGCCTTGCTTGGAGCCTTGGAGGCCGGAGTTTTACGCGTGGCCATGATTGGATCGATACGGGGTATGCGTCATCAGGTAGTCATATACCTCCCCCGGAACCATAAAGCGAATGGAAAGCCCCTTGGCAGAGCGTTCCCTGATCTCGGTGGAGGAGAGATCAATGCGGCGGCGTACGACGGGAAAGCCGCAATCCCTGTTTGCCTCGGCATCCCCTCGGTCAAGAAGCGCGAAGTCGACGAGGTTCATCAGTTCCCCGATCGAGCGCCATGAGGGGAGATCCTTCAGGTTGTCCGCCCCGATCAGGAAGATGAAGCGCACCCCGGGATGATCCCCCATCAGGGATTGGACCGTGTCAATCGTGTAGGAGGGACCATCACGGAGGAGTTCGCGGTCATCGACGGAGAAGCGAGGCTCTCCCTCAACCGCTAGCCGGAGCATCGCCAACCTCTGTTCCGCGGAGGCACCGGGAGGTCTATCCTGCTTGAACGGGGAGATCCCTGCCGGGATGAAGATGATCTTGTCGAGAACAAGCTCCTCGAGCGCCGCCTCGGCGAGGATCAGATGACCAAGATGAACCGGATCAAAGGATCCGCCGAAGATCCCCACCCGCTCCACATGCCCGGGTGGACGCGTTGTCCTTGCAGGAATCAGTTTCTCAGACTCCTTTTTCATTCTTCATTTTACCTTTTTCATTTTCCTGCTCAGTAGAGCAGGAAGGGTTGACGCTCCGAGCGGAACTTCGAGAGGAAGGGCTGCCATGAGGCCACGATCTGCTCGGGGCGCTTCGTGGCGAGATCGCGGCGGATCGAGTCGCTTCCGTAGACCTTGTAGAAGAGATTCATCATGCTTGCACCCGCCTTGGTGAAAATCAGCCCACGCGACTGCTTGTTACACTCCGCCAGCGTGTAGAGGGCCGCGGTGCAGAGA
>Ga0208496_1000035_pt1 | contig 41077 bp, 35 predicted proteins | sample CryBogmetaGMA2M_FD_184552 | JGI IMG/M metagenome (GOLD analysis project Ga0208496, IMG submission 184552) | Freshwater microbial communities from Crystal Bog, Wisconsin, USA - MA2M (SPAdes) | ecosystem: Environmental > Aquatic > Freshwater > Lake | place: Crystal Bog, Wisconsin, USA | collected... | reverse complement strand
TGCTCGATATATAAAATCTTATCATAAATACTTGGGTGAGATAATTTTAATTTCTCTAGAATTGTGATTACATACTGAGGATCATGTACGGTGCAATTAAAGTCAGCCGTAAGTGTAGTGACTCCATTTTGCTCTGATATTTCACCAACTTTTATAAGACGCTCATAGTCCCAAGCGCTGTCATTTCCACGTAATTTAATTTTTACGCATTTTAAGCCGTCCGTTTTTATCCAATCTTTAAACAGGAAAGGGTGTCCATCCTTAGGTTCACTTCCTGTTAAGTCTGATTCTAACACCGCATCAATACCACCAACAAGATGCCATACGGGTAACTGTTTTGATGGATTTTTTACAAGAAAATCAGATGGGTATATGCCCTTAAATGAAACTGAAGAGTTAGCAGCAGGTGTAAGGTAATACGAAAGATCTTTATTGAGATATTCTTTTGTATAGAGCTCATAAATTGGCTTACCTGCTAATTGACCAAAACACTCGTGTAGCGCGATATCAAATGCAGAGCAGCATACAAGAGCCGCAAGCCAAGGAATTTCTTCTTGAGGTGAGAGTGCGTGATTTAGTTTCTTTAAAACATCAGGAAGGATTTTCTTCTGGAAGGCATCGCCTACTTCTAAGACATCCCCAGTAAAATGAAACGTTGCCCAGGCTTGGGTAAGTAAAACGCAGAGCTTCTCTAAAGCTTTTTCGCGACTGTCTGAAGTCAGACTGCTCGGCCATACCCAGTTTACTGACAAGGGAGTCTCACCCCAGCCTAAAACCTCTTTGCCGCTTCTGTCTTTAGCCTTAAGACATACCCGAGCACACTTAACTTTAGTCAGTGTGTCTTTGCCAAATTTAAGCGGTATACGCGTAGTTACCGGCAATAGATATAAACTGGCTCCAGTAACCGTGATATCGGAATTTAAAGACATAAACAGGTGCTTTCCTAGCCTTAGGCTAATTCAGTACCCTTAGTTTCTGGTGCAAACCATATAAGAATAATACCAAGGAGATAAACCATCGACAAAACTGAATATGCATTTCCAAACGCTTGTAGCGATGAATGCGTGTACCCGCTAAACAACAAAGTCAGATTGCCTAGCTGCAAAGTACCAACAGCAGCAACCAATCGCCCAAAATTATAACAAAAGCCCTGTCCTGTAGCTCTCAACTTAGTGGAAAATAACTCAGGTAGATAAAGTGGAAAAAAGCCATAGAATGAAGCTGTAGTACCGCCGAGTAAAAATGCAGTAACAATAAAGCGGTACTGCTCAGCTGAAGTTTGAAAGGAAGTATTTGTCTTAAAGAAAATTAAGGCGGCGCATAAACTAGAAGCACTTAGTAGTGCGTAGGTAATGCGGCGACCCAAACGATCGGCAAAGAGTGGAGTTAAAAAGGCAAAAACAATGGATCCAAACGAACTCGCCATAACCGTATATTCCATAATTGGAATAGCGCTGCCCTCAGCAATTAATCCACTCGACCAGCGAGCAGCTTGTTGAACAGAGCCCCAAGTACCTAAGAGAACAACAGAGGCAAGACCTGCACCTATGAATAAATTCTTAAGTGTTTTCTTATCCAAATCTACAACTGAGTGCCCTCCACTATTAAGCCTTTTAAGATAATTTCTAAGCGGTAAGAGATATCCCCATATTGAAATTAACCCTGCAACGACTGAAACAATCAAAGCACCTAATTTGCTAATACCACAAAAAGGTGACCATACATAAATAATTACTAGTGCAGCAATTGCAGCTATTAATACACCTGCAAGGTCTCTAGTTTCCCATAGTGCAGTACGCCCTGACTTCTTCTCTTCTTGCCAACCATGAGATTCTTTAACGAATCTAAAGATAAATACATTCACTAAAGCAGGGATCGCCCCACTAATTGCCAGTAGTCTCCAAGCACGATTATGGGTCAAATAATCAATTGTTGATTGCGAGAAATTTAAATTAAGCAGTCCGTGACTAATTGAATCAATAGAACCGTTAAGCTTAAAACTAAAGATTCCAGTAATCATGAAACCAATATTAGAGGATGCTCCTATGAAGGCTGCCATCCAGCGTCTATCCCTTCCACCCCAAGCTTCGTTTACGAGTGCGACGCCAAGAGACCACTCACCACCCATACCAAGTGATGCAATAAATCTAAGAATCGCAAAAGGCCATAGGTGTGTCGCGAAGCCACATAGTCCTGTAAAAATTGCGTAGCTAAATATAGCCAGCATAATGGCTTTAACCCTTCCTATCTTATCACCTAACCAGCCAAAGAGAACACCACCTGTAGCTGCACCAACTAAATATAATGCAATAAATACACTGAAGGTCTGAGCACGCACGATAGCACTCGTTCCAGGCATTAGATCCTGGAGCGCGGGCTGTCCTATTAAGGGAAACAGCCCCATTTCATAGCCGTCAAACAACCATCCTAAAAAAGCGGCTGTAAGAGCAGCGTATGCTGCACGTTGTGTATTAGTAGTGCTCAACTAATAAGAATTTCCGTAAAATGTATATGAACTATACTTAAACGCAAAACCTATTAATTAATAACCAATATCTTAGCTGAAATAAACACCGCGGCCATCCGCCCGTGTTAGTCCAGACTGAAGGTAAGCTATGTACTGTTTATTACCAATATTCTTAAAGAATACATTCACATTTAGCTTAAGTTAACCAAGTACGTAGTACTTTCAAATCGTGCTTCATATGCTTGATCATAGATTCTTGATCACCTAACGCATATTCATGGTGCTGACATATAGGCCCATTAAAGCCGATCTGTTGTAGATGCTTAACGTATCCTTTATCTACCATACCATCACCTAAGTTGCACCATTTTGGCTTCCAACCTTTAGGTCCTTTTATCCAGGTAAAGTCCTTTACATATACAGACAATAAATATGGCTCAACTATACGCGCCTGGGTTGGCCAAGACACTCCTCCCTCTATTGTAGCATGGCCTATATCAAAGCAAAATCCTAAGTTCTTAGATTGGGAGCCCTTAATTGCATTATAGGCATCCCATATAGGCGCTGCAAACATTGTAGCTCCTTCATGATTTTCTACTCCTGCTTTGATCTTTAGCTCAGCACAGGCATCTCCAATATCTTTAAGTTTTTTAGAAATTTCCGAGACCTGATCTTCGATAGATTTATCGGACACATATCTAGTCGCACCTAAACGTATAATTTTAATACCTGCCTGAGATGCAGCTCTTAAAACTTGTTCTGCATGAGGTTGATGTATATCTGTTATATCCGATACCAAGATAGGAATAGAAAGTGACCTTCTGTTTAAAGCATCAACGTAACGAGGTAGGTCATCAAATACACGCTCAGGTTCAATCTGGCCTTTGCTACGCACTGGACACTCAATGCCATTCCAACCGATTTTCTCGACAAAGGCAGCTGTATCCTCAGGTCCTAGATGCTGAAAAGGTTTTGAAAAAGCGATAATAGGCTTATCAACAGATGATACGTCTGAAGCTTTTACGCCTGAGACAATTGCCGATAATGCAAGTGCACTTGTATAGATAAAATCACGACGCGATTTTAATTCAAAATTTGATAACGGGGTATTCATGATGTGAAAGCAGTGAAGCCAGAGAAAAGACTACAACTAAAATCTCAATTAACTTTTTGTGTGAATTAATACCGAATTTTGGTACTAGCTAGTCTTTCTTAATTGTTTTTAGTGCTGCAAGTGCTGCATCCCTTGCTTCCCCATGATTTACAATCGGCTTAGGATAGTCGCGGCCTAATTTAATTCCTGCTCTTTCTAAGACTTCCGAAGGAGCATTCCATGGTTCATGTAAAAATTCGTTCGGAAGCTTACTTAACTCTGGAACCCATTTGCGCACATACTCACCTTCAGTATCAAACTTCATCCCCTGTAGGATAGGATTAAATATTCTAAAATAAGGCGCAGCGTCTGCACCACATCCAGACACCCACTGCCATCCCATAGTATTAGACGCTAGATCAGCATCAACTAAAGTATCCCAAAACCAGGAAGCCCCTTCCCTCCAATCAATAAGTAGATCCTTAACAAGAAATGAGCCTGCAATCATCCTGACACGGTTATGCATCCAACCTGTTGTCCATAATTCACGCATACCTGCATCCACAATAGGATAACCTGTATTCCCTTTTTGCCACGCTTTAAGGCCTTTAGCGTCTTGTTTCCAAGGGAAACGGTTGAAGTCAGCGCGCAATGCTTGCGTAGGTATTTGAGGAAAATGAAATAACAAGTGATATGCAAATTCCCTCCAACCAACTTCACTTAAATAGACCTGTACCCCACGACTTAAACTTGAAAAATCCCCCGCCTTTAAATCAAGGCATGCTTTCCAAATTTGTCTTGGGCTAATTTCGCCAAAATGTAAATGAGGTGACAGTCCTGATGTTCCTTCATGGCTAGGAATATTACGTTGATCGGTATATTCACTAGCTGCCTGTTTTAAAAAACGTTTAAGTCTTACATGGGCACCTGCTTCGCCAGGCTGCCATTTTGAATAAAATAATTTATCCCATCCTAACTTCGGCAGAAGTCCTAGTAAATCTAGTTTAACGCCTTTAGGTATACCTGCGGCAGCAGTGAGTGACTTTAGGTTACTTTGAGTAGGAGCTTCTTTTTCGAGCGTTAAACAATGCTTCCAAAAAGGCGTGAATACCTGAAACGGAAGCCCTGATTTATTAGCTACCGTGTGTGGTTCATGTAAGAGCGAACCATTAAAACTTTTAGCCTCAATTCCGTTTTTATTAAGTTCTGTTTTAATGCCAGAATCTCGTTTGATAATTTCTGGCTCATACCTGCGGTTCCAAAAAACAGTAGTCGCTTTTGTTTTATCTATGAGTGCACGAAGCGCCTTCAGTGAATCGCCCTGGAAAATTACTAGTTCAGATCCTTTTTCCCTCAGTGATTCATCGAGTGCTTTTAGCGAATAATGCAGCCAACAGCGTGTTGCTGCACCCTCTTTCCATTTCACATCAGCTTGCTCATCATGAATGTAAACAGGGATAATCGGCACGCCCCGCTGTAGTGCAGCATTGAGCGCAGGATTATCCTGAAGTCGTAGATCAAGACGAAACCAAACAACAACAGGTGCGCTACTCATAGATGCCTATACCTGGTACTAGGGACGCGAAGTTACTTCAGCGATCGCTTTTTTGTAACTCTGTGAAGCTTCAAGAGGACTTGAGGCTTCACAATTCAAATTACGCATTTTGCCATCCACTATAGCGTAAATCCATCCGTGAACAGTGAGCTTCTGGTTGCGATGCCATGCATCTCTTACTATTGAAGTTTGGCAGACGTTAGAAACCTGCTCAATGACATTGAGTTCACACAAACGATCAGCCTGAAGAGCAGTACCTTTGATACCGCAAATACATGCATCATGTTTTTCGCGCACATCCTGTACATGCCTAAGCCAATTATCAGCAAGGCCTACACTTTCACATCTTAAAGCTGTTCCTACACCACTGCAGCCGTAGTGGCCTACGACCATGATGTGTTTAATTTTAAGCATATCTACAGCGAACTGAATAACGCTTAAACAATTTAAATCGGTGTGAACCACCACGTTTGCTACGTTACGATGAACAAAGAGTTCACCTGGCATTAAGCCAACAATTTCATTTGCAGGAACTCTGCTATCAGAACAACCGATCCAGAGGTATTCAGGGGATTGCTGCTTTGCTAACTTCGAGAAAAAATCAGGATCCTGCTTGCACATTTTCTCGGCCCAAGCGCGATTCTGATCGAATAGTTTTTTGAGCGTATCCACGAAAAAACCCTAGCCTTATCCAGAGCTTTTGTCCACCCCCAAGGCAGTCTAATTTTATGCTAAAAGATCGACCTTAAACAACATGTGTTCATTCTATTCTTATGCGTTACACCTCTATTTTACGCGTCTTACTAGCGATTGTTATCATTTCGAGCATTTCTCTAGATGCTCAAACATCCCAACCAGTAGCTTCCTTAAAAGACGCCAATGGCAATTCTCTTAAAAGAGCTAAAACTGGGCACCTTACTAATTATGATGAATCCAAAGTAGGGACTTACATTCTTCCCTCATTACTTACACTAACTAATGGTCAAAGTGTAACAGACGCAGCAACATGGCTAAACGTGCGACGTCCAGAAATACTTAAACTCTATAAGGATAATATTTACGGTTACATTCCCACACGTGCACCTTCTGTTCGCTATGAAATAAGTGAGCCTGAAACAGGGCTATTAAATAATACGGCTATTCGAAAAATACTGACTGTGCATTTTGGACCAGACACTTCCACTACAGTAGCTCATGTAGTCATCTATCTGCCAGCTAGTGCCAAAGGACCTGTTCCACTGTTAGTGCACATGACTTTTGCAGGAGCATATCCAACAAAGCCAAATTCAGTGGAACCAGATCTACCACATAAATCACCATTTATTGAATTAGGTCCTATTGATGAAATTATCGCGCACGGCTATGGCTACGCAGTCATTCATTACACTGAAATCGAGCCTGATATGGCTTGGAGTAAACCAGGCAGGCCCGTTGGTGTACGTTCCCTTGCATTAGCTCAAGGCCAAGCTGAACCTGGCAAACAAGATTGGGGTTCAATCAGTGCATGGGCTTGGGGTGTAAGTAAGATGATCGATTACTTTGTTGCAGATCCATCGATTGATTCGAAAAAAATAGGTTTGATTGGTCATTCACGTCTTGGAAAAACAGTAATATGGACTGGTGCACAAGATACTCGCCTTGCACTAGTTTTCTCTAGTTGTGCAGGAGAACTAGGCACTTCTTTAGCACGCCGAGATTATGGAGAAACTGTTGATGATATGGCTGAAAATTTTCCTCATCAGTTCTGCGGCAGTATTCAGAAATTTAGAGGCAAATGGAATTCAATGCCGGTTGATACCCATATGATTATAGCACTGAATGCACCTCACCCGGTTTTTATTACTGGTGGTACAAAAGATTTATGGGCTGATCCTAAAGGAGAATTTTTAGCAGAGGTTGAAGCAGGTTCGGTTTACCGCTTACTTGGTAAAAAAGATTTAGGCGAAACTGAAGGTCCTCCCTTAGATAAACCGCTTACTTCAGGCGACCTTGGATTTCATTTTCATACAGGTGGTCATGCAATTTTACCTGCAGATTGGGCTGCTTTCTTAAGTTTCGCAGATAAATATCTGAAGTAAGCGTATTTGGGTTGGCATAGTGCGCTTAAATCGAGAGAAATAACTCTCCATATATGCCGACACGCCAAGGATCATTCCACCTGTTCCGCATTTTTTCAATAGATGTATACTTGCACTGGTCATGGTTTTTAATAGCTGCCATAGAACTGTCCGAGAGAAAAGGTCAGTACCAGTCTCCTATTTGGAACCTTTTTGAATATCTCTCATTATTTCTCATTGTTTTAACGCATGAGTTTGGTCACGCCTTAGCATGCCGAAGTGTCGGTGGAGTTGCAGATCAAGTGATTCTGTGGCCACTGGGCGGTGTAGCCTACGTTGCTCCCCCGCAGCGTCCTGGAGCTACACTTTGGACCATTTTTGCAGGGCCTTTAGTTAATATTGTTTTAGCCCCGATACTTTGGTTTCTTCCTTTGTTCCTAGTATTAATCGGGTTTGGTGATCATACCTACTCTCAGGATCTGTTGCAATATTTGCATACCGTATTCTGGATAAATACAACTCTACTTTTCTTTAATATCCTGCCTATCTACCCTTTAGATGGAGGTCAGATATTGCGCTCTATTTTGTGGTTTCCTTTTGGGAGAGCTCGCAGCCTTCTGATTGCAAGTATCCTTGGCATTATTGGAATCATTGCATTTGTTGCTTTCATACTTTTTGAAGGCGCAAATCAAATCTGGTACCTAATTATGGGAGCTTTTCTTTTATCCCAAAGTTATTCAGGCCTAAAGCGAGCACTCTCATTATCTAAAGTTGCAAACGCACCACGCCGTGCAGGTTATCATTGTCCGTCATGCCAGACCCCTCCTCCTGTAGGCAACCACTGGACATGTTCTGTGTGTAAGCAAAAATTTGATATGTTTAGTACACTGGGGACATGTGTTAGCTGCGGAGCACACTTTAGTGCAACGCCTTGCTTTGAGTGTAATACATTAAGCCCAGTAAGTATGTGGGCACCTTCTAGTCCGCCTGTTGTCGATATATAAGCCGACTAGTATGTTACGCTCTAAAATTCCTTCCAATTTTGATGATGATGATTCAGGTCCAACACCCGCAACGGTAGATGGATCAGAACACTTCCTAGCAATCACGCTGCCCTCGCGTGAACATTCACGGTACTCAGCGGTACTAGAGATGCTTAAATCACACGGCTTTGTTGCAGAACCTTCCAACGGCAAATGGTGGCTTCGTGATAGACATAAGACACTTAACTTCCTTGCTAAGTACGGCACAAAACTAAGAGGTGAATTTGGCGCAGAGATTCTTCCTAATTTCGAAAAAAATACAGCCCACTTACAGCCAGCTGAAATCGCCTGTACAGCAGTAGCCGCAGGAAAAGAATTTGATGTCACCTTAGAATTAAAAGCAGGAACAGCTAAACAAACTGATATTCATGCAGCCTTAATGACTGGCCGCTCGTATGTGGAGTCTGAAGGTAAGGTTATTTTAATTGATGCTGCGAAACTAAAAACCTTAGGCGATGCCCAGCGCGCACTCTCCAAGGATGGAACAGCCAGTGTAACGACACGTAGAACACAGCGAATTCAGTCCACTCGTTTAGTAGAAATCGAAACCTTAGTAGAGACTATTGCTCCGGGCTTTCAGCCTCCTGCAACGTGGAAAGCAAGAAGTGCAGCACTGCGTAATATTTCAGCGCTTAAGCCAGCTCCTATACCTGAGGCCCTAGACAACCTCATGCGCTCCTACCAAAGACTAGGCGCTGCGTGGCTATGGCATCTTTATAAAAATGATTTGGGTGGAATTCTTTCAGACGAAATGGGCTTGGGTAAAACGCTCCAAGCAATCGCTCTATTATCTGCAGTAAAAAGTGAAGCTAAGCCTAATAAGCAATGCGTCTCATTAGTCGTTTGTCCTGCATCACTGCTTGAAAACTGGAGACGTGAAGTAGAACGCTTTGCTCCACACTTAAAAACATTTGTGCACCACGGTGCAAAGCGCGTCACTGATCCTCAGACATTAACTCAGTGTGATATAGTAATCACGAGTTACGGTACATTAGTAAGAGACGGGAAAACATTTTCAGAGTTTGATTTCGCATGTGCTATCGCTGACGAAGCGCAGCACATTAAGAATAGACAGTCTCAGAATGCACGTGCCTTAAGATCGATCAGTGCACCAAGTCGTTTTGTTCTAACCGGTACTCCAGTAGAAAATTCTCTCGAGGATTTACGTTCACTGTTTGAATTTATCTTACCTGGCTTTATCGAAAAAATACCTCCAGGCGTACGTGGTCCTGATCGCGCCTGGTTTGATGCAAGACTTCGTATTCAAACAGCAGCCTATATACTTAGACGCACCAAGGGCTCTGTTGCCCCTGAATTACCTGCTAAATTAGAGCAAGTCATCTGGTGTGAATTAACAGCAAAGCAAAAGAAGATGTATCAAGCTGTTCAACAAAAAGGTGAAAAGGAATTAATTGATCTCGCAGCTAAAGGTGCAGGTGAAGGCCATATCCGTATGGCTGCTCTTACCCAACTCTTACGTCTTCGCCAAATTTGCTGCGATCCTAGGCTCATTCAATCTGAAGAACAAAAGCCTGCCGAAGGTACAATGGCTGGTGAACTATCCGAGGTCACTACAGATTCAGCAAAGCTTGAGGCGTTTAGAGAATTAATTTCTGAGGCCGTTGATGATGGTCATAGAATCCTTGTCTTCTCTCAATTCACGACTCTTCTTGCACTGCTACGTGAAGATTTAACAGCAAGTGAAATTGAAAGCTGCTACCTGGATGGCTCAATGACACCTAAAGCACGTCAAGCTGAAGTCGATCGCTTCCAAAATAGCAGTAAAGTACCCGTATTTCTACTGTCCCTAAAAGCCGGTGGTACAGGACTTAATTTAACAGGTGCAGATACGGTTGTGCATTACGATCCATGGTGGAATCCAGCTGTAGAAGCACAAGCAACGGACCGTGCTCACCGTATTGGCCAAACTAAAGTCGTCACAAGCTACAAGCTAATCGCTTCAGGTACTGTTGAAGAAAAGGTACTTGGGCTGCAGGCTGAGAAGAGAACTCTCTTAGCAGATGTATTTGAAGCAAGTGAAGCCGCTGCAGCTAAACTTTCGATTTCTGACTTACGCTCTCTTTTAAGCTAAGGCTTTAGCAGGAGAATGTCAGACCATTCTCCCATGACTTTAGATTCAATACGCCAAGTCGGAACAACCTGAGTAAAAGCATTACGAACAGCGTCATTTTCTACTGCTAGAATGCCGCTTAAAATAAGTACTCCGTGGTCAGCAACGCTCTGAGTTAACACCGCTGCATAGCGCATCAGTACATCGGCTTGGATATTAGCAAGTAGCACATCTGCTTTCTCTCTTAGAAGACCGTCATCAAGTCCAGCTGTTTTAAAAGGTACTCTTCCTGTAAGATTATTTAATTCTGCGTTTTCAAAACTAACACGCACTGCTTCAGGATCTAAATCAAAGCCGTAGATATTGGTGTAACCTAGCAGAGCTGCTGATAATGCTAAAATTCCCGAGCCACAACCTGCATCAATAACACGCAGGGTTTCTTTTTTCTTAGCACGCACAGAGTCTAAAGCCTGATCAAACGAAACTAAGCGTTCTATACAAAGACGCGTTGTTTCATGATTACCTGTCCCGAATGCAAGTCCTGGATCAAGCCAAAGTACTGCATCACCTTCAGGTAGTATAAAATTTTCTTTTTCCCAAATCGGCACCCAATGCAATTTTCCAAACTGCCAAGCCTTGAAATGTGCTTTATAGCTTTCTTTCCAGTCACAATCAGGCAGCACTCTTATTTCTGTTTTTTCTAGAACGAAATCTGTAAGTAGTGCACTCAGCACACTCACTTCTGCTTGAGCTTCACTTTGTGAAGGGAAAATACCTACAATCCATGCCTTACGATTTATGGCATCCTCGAGGATACTCCAATTTTCAATGCCATGTTCTAAGAGAACATCATCAATCCAATCAGTCTTTGCAGGATCAATCCCCCATTTTACTTCAACTAAACCGTGTGCAGTCTTATCCATTATTTATAGCCTTCGGTACTTAAACGGGCAATGACGCGTGGCAGTAAACTATGTTCAGCTGCGTGCATCTTTAAAGAAAGAGATTCAAGTGTTTCTGCTGCATCAATGGAAACGTGTGCCTGCTCAAGAATAGGTCCTCCATCGACTGCAGCGGTTACAAAATGAACGGTGCATCCGGTTTCCTTATTTCCACTTCGTAAAGCTTGTCCAATACCATCAAGGCCTGGGAAAAGTGGCAGTAAGCTAGGATGTAAATTTATAATCTGCTTATGAAACGCCATTAAGAAAGCTGGTTTAACAACACGCATAAAACCCGCTAACACAACTAAGTCTGGTGAGTAAGCACGTACTGCTTCAATGTAGCGGACTTCACCTTCACCTTCTAATTTTGTTTTAAAAGGGGACGCATCTACCCATTTAGCAGGAACTCCAAAGCGAGATCCTAGTGAAAGAATACCGGCATTAGGGACATCTGAAATGATAGCCACCACTTTACCCTTACCCAATTGCCCTGCAACTTGTGCTTTGAGGATTGCTTCTGCATTACTGCCGCGGCCGGAGCCTAAAATAACAATACGCATAATAAACAGTAGCGATTAAAGACTACCCGCAGCTTGAATGCGTGCGATCAGTTGAGTGGTACTAAAGCCTTTTAAAAAAGGTAAAAAAACAATCTTGGAACCGACCTTAAGCAGCGCTTCACGTTCTTCAGAGTTTAGAGTCTCAAGTGTGTAATCCCCTGCTTTGACATAGATATCGGGCTTTAGCGTAAGAATTTCTTTCGTTAACCGTTTTTGTCTAAAGATTAAAATTGCTGTCACGCTTTGCATTTGAGCTAGAGCATAAGCGCGTTCCTTCTCTCCTAAAATTGGCCGATGCTTGCCTTTAAGTGCTTTAACACTTTTGTCAGAATTAAGTGCGATGAAAAGTTCGCCTAGCTGTCCCGCTTTTTGCAAATACGACAAGTGGCCCGGATGAAGCAGATCAAAAACTCCATTAGTAAGAACCACTTTCTTACGCTTTAGCTTCAGCTTTCTTCTGAGTGAATTCGCGCCAGCTAAGCTTAGGAGTTTTGGATTTTTAAGTTTCATCAAGCAGGCTTAGTTACTATGTATAGCTAATTCCTGCTTAAGATCAAAAGAACTTCTTAGCCTTCTCAAAGAAACCCTTTGAGGTAGGTTCACTTGCATCCCCACTAATCTTAGCAAATTCTTCGAGCAGTTTGCGCTGTTCTGCATTTAATACAGTAGGCACTTCGACCTGAACTTTGACCAATTGGTCTCCTTGCTTACCACCGCGTAAGTTAGGCATACCTTTTTCTCTAAGTCTAAAGGTTGTTCCACTTTGTGTAGCTGCTGGAATCTTAAGGGTCGCTTTACCAAACAAGGTAGGTAGTTCAATTGAGCCACCCATAGTGGCTAAGGTAAATTTAATCGGAATCTCACAGAATAGATCATCTCCTTGACGCTCAAAGAGCTCATGATCTCTGACTGAAATAACCACGTATAAATCTCCTGATGAGCCTCCTCCAGTACCAGATTCACCATTACCAGAAGACCTTAGACGTGATCCAGTCTCTACTCCAGCAGGGATACGTAAATGAATTTTTGAAGTCTTAGGTGTTCTGCCTTCACCACGGCACGATGTACAAGCCTTTTCAATTTTCTTACCTGAGCCTCCACAGGTAGGACAGGTTTGAGTAAATACAATAATTCCACCTGAGCGTCTAATTTGGCCAGCACCCTTACAGGTAGGGCACGTTGTTTTCTTAGAGCCAGGCTCTGCTCCAGAGCCGTCACAATGCTCGCACTCACAGAGTTTCTTAAAAGAGATATCCTTATCTATACCGCGTGCAGCATCCTCTAAGGAAATTTCTAGGTCGTAACGTAAATCAGCGCCGTCAGCTCCGTTTTCTCGGCCGCCACCACCGCCTCCGCCAAACATTTCGTCAAAGATTCCACCGCCGCCACCACCGCCACCTTGGTTAAATACGTCTCTAAAGATATCAAAAGGATCATGGCCGCCACCACCGCGAGCTCCACCGCCGCCACCACCTGGCCCCTGGAATGCAGCATGCCCATAACGGTCATAGGCTGCTTTCTTGTCTGGGTCCTGAAGTATTTCATATGCTTCAGCTACCTTCTTAAACATTTCTTCGGCCTCTTTATTGCCGGCATTTTTATCTGGGTGATACTGAATAGCTTTCTTGCGGTAAGCTTTTTTTAAATCTTCCGCAGAAACGTTTTTATCAACACCAAGCAGAGCGTAAAAATCTTCTTTAGCCATGAATAATTTCTCTAAAATTACTTAACTTCTGGACCGCTTGATACAACAACTGCAGCAGGACGCAGTAATCGTGAATTAAGAGTGAAACCTAATCTTACAACACGCAGCACGTGCTCAGCAGGAACATCCTTACTTGCTTCATGTGAAAGCGCTTCTTGCTCGTGAGGATTAAACGCTTTTCCAATTGGATTTAATTCGACAAGACCATGGCTACTTAAAGCGCTTTTAAATTGTTGCAGCACCATATCAATACCGCCGACTAAGGACTTCATATCCGCGTTAGGCTGCTTTGCAGCCTGAAGTGCGAGTACTAAATTATCCATTACAGGTAGCGTATCTTCAACAATGCGAGCTGCTGCACTTAAACGTAATTCTTCTTTTTCACGCACAACTCGTCTGCGAAAATTTTCGAGATCTGCTACTGACCTAAGATAGCGGTCTTGAGCAGCAGCTGCGTCTTTTTTCAACGCTTCTATTTGAAGTGTTACAGAATCCACTGCCGGCTCAGCTGCTTGAGCAGTTTGTGAAGCCTGATCGGCAAGTGGCTGTGATGTTTCTGGATTAACTTGAGAGTCGGAAGATGTCATGACGAATAACTATAATGAACCACCGAAGTAGAAATCTTCAAGCGCTCCTGAAGACTTAAACTGAGTATTACGTAAAGTCCTCAGTGATAAGGAGTATCGTTATCGTTTCCGCAGTCACTTCGAAGGTTCCTGAGTAAGGAAGTAGCCCATTAGAGCCCCGCTCCAGTGCAATGACAGCTTCTGGGCCAGATATCTTACCGTCTTTTCCGAGTACATGTACATGGGCTGAGCCGCTCACCATACTAATAATACGAGGCTGTTCACCTGCCTCAAAGCGGAATGATTCACCGGCACCCAGCACAAGCCGTCTAATTGTAAATTCATCACATTCTGCAATCACTCCTGAGGTAGGAGCTCCTCTTAGAGGTTCAGGCTCAAAGCTATTCCAGTTTATTGATTTTAGGGACTGATCAACATGGAGTTCTCGTGGTTTACCATCTAGGCCGACACGGCCCCAGTCATAAACACGGTACGTTGTGTCTGAATTTTGCTGAATTTCTAAAATTAAATTACCGGCATCTATGGCGTGGACTTCACCGCTATGTACTAAGATAGAATCACCCACAGCTACAGGGAACCGGTGCACACATGCCTCAAGCGTCTCACTCTTAATTGCGGCTTCAAATTGCTCCCGAGTGACTCCTTTTTTAAGACCGACAATAAGCTGAGCGCTAGGAGAAGTATCCGCTATATACCAATTTTCCGTCTTTGGCTCACCCTTCAATGAAGGCGCAATTGAAGCCGGCGGATGCACCTGAAGACTTAAGCGCTCCTTACAATCCAGCCACTTCACTAGTACAGGAAAGGGTAAATCTGTTGGATAGTCAGGCCCCATGACTTCACTTCCGTGCCGCTCAATTAGGTCTCTTAGGGTAAATCCAGCATAGGTCCCTGATTCTACTACGGACTGAGCCTCTTTACGGTCTACTAACTCCCAGCTTTCACCAATAGGTGCTTTAGCAGGGATAGCTCGGTTAAAGGTCGTTTTAAGGGATTCTCCACCCCAGACACGTTCTTGATATATAGGCTTAAAGCGGAAAAATTCGTTCATAGAGGCAAACTAGCGATAGGGATTTTTATAATGGGACCCTAACGTACTATTCCAGCTAAGATCCCAACAAAATACAATGAAACAAAGAAGCTTAGCTCGTAGTCTGGTTTACATTTGACGGAACTTCGTGTTAGCGTGAGGTTTCCACCAAGAATGGCGAAGTCTAAGTCCGAAAGTCCCCTGCAAGCTATTGGCTCAACAGCCGCACCGCGCCCACAACCTAATTGGATTGTGGCGGTTATTTGTGGTGTGCTGGCCATCTACCTGACCCTTTCCTTAATCGACTACGATGTAACCCAAAGTACGATTAGACAGACTAGCCCTACCTCTAAAAACCTTATGGGGTGGCTTGGAGCGGATATCATCTGGTGCTTACTTTATCTCATAGGAGCAGCCTGCTGGTGGGTTCCCATTTTCCTAGGCTGGGCAGCCTATTTAGGAATGCGCAATGCAAGGCGCCTAAGCGCTACTCGGATTGGAGCCATGATTGTCAGCATTATTGCTATCACATGCATAGCCGCGATGTTTGATAATGTATCAGATTATTTCCCGAACGGTCCTGGAGGCGATATAGGCCAAGTCCTTTTCAGTCATGTATTTTCTGGGGCACTTGGCGGCTTTGGCACGATGCTTTTAATGGGTACGACCTACGTCATTGCGCTGATGTTCATTTTCACCAAAGACATTGGTAAGGAATTTGAAAAAGCACTAGCAGCATTAGCTGCATGGAAAGATTCTTTATCTGCAGAACGTAAAGAGCGCGCTGAAGCACTGGCTGTTGCGCCTGAACCTAAAAAGGTCATGCAAGAAGAGCCAAAGCCTGAAGTACGAGCTCTCGTACTTGAGCCGATTGGGCCTACCAATAAAAACGTACTTATTCCTAAGGGAGGAGAAATGAGCTCCTTCCCTACCTCAAAAACAAGTGCAGCCGCTAAGATTGCGGCACTTAAAGAAGCTGAAGATGATAAAAAAGGTGCAGCTAAAACACCGGTAGAAAAGCCAAAGAAAATTGAGCTTAATATTGTAAAACAAGAAGAACCTAAGAAAGCACGTATTCCGATTCCGATTAATACGAGCGATAATTATAAATTTCCGCCGCTTAAGCTCCTTAAAGAACAAGTCAAAGTTTCTGCTTCAAGTAGCGAGGAAGAACACCGTATTAATGCAGGAAACCTTCTGCGTATCTTAGGAGAATTTGGCGTTGAAGTATCCTTAGGCGAAATCCATGTAGGCCCGGTAATTACGCGCTATGAATTAATACCTGCACCTGGAGTACGAGTAGAAAAAATTTCTGGTTTAGATAAGAATATTGCTCTAGGTATGCGCGCACAGTCCGTTCGTATTTTAGCCCCAATTCCAGGTAAAGCAGCTGTGGGAGTTGAAGTTCCTAATACAAATCCAACTCCTGTAGGACTGCGTGAAATTCTAGAAAGTGAAGACTGGGTTTCCGCGAAAGCAGAATTGCCAATCGCTTTAGGAAAAGACGTTTCTGGTAAAGCACTTATTTCTGATCTTACAAAGATGCCTCACTTGCTTATCGCAGGTGCTACAGGCTCTGGAAAGTCCGTGTGTATTAATGCCGTAGTGGCTTCTATTCTTTATTCCAAAAGCCCTAAGGATGTACGCTTACTGATGGTGGATCCTAAAGTAGTTGAACTTAAAATATTCAACCGCCTACCCCACATGCTTATCCCTGTGGTGACTGAACCCAAGAAAGTTCCTGGTGCTTTAAAGTGGTTATTAAGCGAAATGGAACAGCGCTATCAAATTTTTGCTAAGGTTAATGTCCGTAATATTGTTGGCTTTAACACACGTAAAAAACATGTAGAGCCAGAATTTCCAGCAGAACCTGCTCAAGGCTCACTCGCTGGTTTAGACCCACTCGCCGTTGATGACGGTCTTGTAGTACCAGATAAACTACCCTACATCGTTGTAATCATCGACGAATTAGCTGACTTAATGATGGTCGCTCCTGCGGAGATTGAAAGTAACGTAGCACGTTTAGCTCAGCTTGCCCGTGCTGCTGGTATTCATTTAATTATCGCAACCCAAAGACCATCCGTTGATGTGATCACCGGTGTTATCAAAGCAAATCTTCCGTCACGTATTGCTTTCCAAGTCGCGTCCCAAATTGATTCTCGTACTATCTTAGATCAAAAGGGTGCAGAAACTCTCATTGGCCGAGGAGACATGCTCTTTACCCCTCCTGGTACCTCACGCATTGTACGTGCCCAAGGTGCTTTTGTTGCTGACGACGAAGTTCAGGGCTTAGTCGATTATTTAAAAGAAAATAACGATCCTCCAATTTACGCTCAAGAAGTCCAAGCCCGCATTGACCGTGCAGCATCCGAAGACGGCGATGAAGCCGAAGAAGGTACTGAAATGGGTGGAGATGAGAAGCTCTACAAACAGGCTTTAGACGTCTTAAGAGCCTCTAAAAGAGCAAGTACCTCAATGCTACAACGCAGGCTTTCAATTGGCTATAACAGGGCCGCTCGCATCATGGAAATGATGGAAGACAAGGGCATTGTAGGACCTGAAAACGGCTCTAGCCCTCGTGAAATCTTAGTTGATCTAGATAATATGTAAGCTAAGGCTTAATATTCTTTGATGCTGACTTAAGCTTAAAAATATCCTAAATCCTTCAATATGCAGACCATTGGTGAACGCCTCGAAGAAGCTCGTAAGAAGAAAGGTGTTTCACTTCGCGAGGCTGCAGACGCCACAAAAATAAGAGGTGACTACCTCCAGCGCTTCGAAACCAATCAGTTTAATCTTAAGCTTAACGTCATCTATGTTAAGGGTTTCCTAAACGCATATGCTCTTTACTTAGACTTACCTGCAGATCGTATTGTAGCTGATTATATCGCCTTAGCCGGCGCAGAAACACGTGTAAAACAACCTAGCCGTGAAGTGTACGGCCGGATGGAACTCAATGTATCTACACCAGATAAAGATCCAGAAACTGTAAGTGCCCCGATTGGTGCAACAGAAGAAACAAAGACCACCGAATCACGAGCACCGCGTTATCCACGTCACTCCCCAAGTGGACTTCCACCAAAGCAAAATATTAATCCAGCTCTTGTTTTCAAAGGCGGAATTGTCTTAGTGGGTGTCTTAATTATAGTCATTATTATATGGATTGTGAGATCTCTATTTGAGCCTAGCAGTACTGCTCAAAAAACTCACTCAACTCAACCAGCAGCAGCTGCTGCTGCTGCTCACCGAGTCGCCGATCAAAGTTTTAATCTTATCGCGTTAGATAACGTAGAAGTGAAAGTCAAAACTGCCGCTGGACAAAGCGTCTTTGAAGGTAAGTTAGTTAAAGGCCAAATCCAAAGTGTACCATGGACAGCCAAAGTAACTATCTTGGCAAATATTGGTGATAACGTAGCTATTGAAGTACGTGGCAAGCGCTATGCAATGCCTTACAAATCAGGCTCACAAAACGTTTCCAATCAGGCTCAGCTACCTGCGCCTTAATCCATAAGTCTAGTGCCTTAAGGCTACTGGCGGGCTAAGTACCTCTCTAAGTACCATTGCTCTTCTAGCAGTGCTAGGATCACGTAGTTCAGAAATCCAAGAGAAGCTTTTACTTAAGTTAGGAATATCAAAAGCTTCGCTGGCCTGTGTGTTCGATTCTCTCTCAGCGACACTTAAGTTTGCCTCGCGTGCTGCAGCACTTAATTGGCGCATCTTTTCTTCAAGTACTTTTTGTCTTTCTAAGGAAGCTTCTAGTTCCTGATCAGAAATTTCAGCTTCTACTTGAATAGGCTCAGGCTCTGCAACTCGGCGCTGTAAAAATTCCCCAAAGATTTCTGCAGGAGAACTGGCTATTGGCCTAGGAGCCATAAGAGGTGGAGCAGGCTCTCTCTCAGAAGGCACCGAATTTGGTAAAGTAAAATTACCGCTTCTTCGTTCACTTATTTTGCGCCGCACTTCATCTTGCACGCGGCGTGTACGTTCAAATTCTTCACTATCCCCTGATGTCGACTGCTTAGTTTGAGTAGCCGACTTTTGTTTTTCTTTTGATAGACCGGTCATGCGCACTACCCAAGCAATGAGCATAAACACCCCAACCATGATTTCCCGGTTTCCCAGAAGCCATGATACAGGATCTTGTTCTGCGGCCATAAAGATTATGGAGCTCAAAATTACTTTTTAGCTTCAGGCTGAGAAATTGTATTACGCATCGCAGTATCTGCCTGGATATTTTCCATCTTATAATAATCCATAATACCTAAGCGACCGCTACGGAAAGCTTCTGCCATAGCAAGCGGAACCTGAGCTTGTGACTCAACAACCTTAGCTTGCATCTCTTGTACTCGAGCTTTCATTTCTTGCTCTAAAGCTACTGCAGCAGCACGTCTAATTTCAGCCTGCGCTTGCGCCATATTCTTGTTGGCCTCGGCCTGGGCTACTTGAAGTTTAGCACCGACATTCTCACCAACATCAACATCAGCAATATCGATTGATAAAATTTCAAACGCTGTGCCTACATCTAGACCACGAGCTAATACAGTTTTTGAAATACTATCTGGAGATTCTAACACGTGCTTGTAGCTATCTGCGATACCAATGGTGGTAACAATACCCTCACCCACACGAGCGATAATAGTTTCTTCTTTAGCACCACCCACGAAACGATCGAGATGGGTTCTTACTGTAACACGTGCTTTTACCTTCACTTGAATACCGTCTTTAGCAACGCCATCAATTGTGGTGCGGCCGCTATCTGGATTTGGACAATCAATTACCTTAGGATCAACAGAAGTTCTGACTGCTTCTACAACTGATTTTCCAGAACCCTTGGTTGCTAGATCAATTGCACAGGCACGGTCCCAATCTAAAGTAATACCTGCTTTTTGTGCAGCAATAAGAGCCTGCACTGTAGGCACTACATTACCACCTGCTAAAAAATGAGCTGCGATCTTGTCGGTACTCACAGCAATACCTGCCTTCACGGCAGTGATACGTGCTGATACGACAAGTCCGTAAGGCACGCCACCTAGACGCATACCAACTAGATTAATAATACTAACAGGCGCTCCGTTTAAACGGGCCTTAAGCCACGTTCCAAAATAGGAAAGAAATACGCCGACAATAATAAGCGCAATGATTGCGATTGGAATAATGACTATGAGTGGGAGTTCAGGCATGGGAGTAGAAGTTTAAGTATGAGAAACAATGAGTCTAAAATTATCAAGACCTACCACAATTACTTGGGTTCCTTTAGTAACGTGGCCGGATTGAGAAAATGCATCGTAGCGCTTTCCCTCAATTTGAATATATCCACTTGGTGCTAGTGTCGTTAGAGCCTCACCTAACTTGCCAATAATATCGTTACTAGCCTGAGGTGTAGCCGAGGTACCTGAAGTTGATTCAACGATAAGCCCTTTTCCAAAACGTGTCTTAGGAAGAATCACTAATTCAAAATATACTGTGCCAACTAAGAGGAGTAGTGCGCCTACAGAAGCCAAGGTTGCATCCATTAAACCATATTTTTGAAATACAACAACACAGCCTCCCACAAAACATGCACCACCACAGATTGCTAATATAAAACTGGCGACAAACACATCGGCAGCTAATAGGACAATGCCGAAGATAAAAAAGATAAGAATAGTAGACATGAAATTAAACGGGCTTAACTACTAAGCTAAAGTCTCTTAGGCCAGTTACAACAACAGAGCTTCCAAGCCCGACACTTCCCATATCAACCACAGCCTCGTAACGTGTGCCCTGGATTTCGATATAACCTGCAGGACGAAGAGCCGTGGTGGCAATCCCTACATGCCCAATAAGACGATCTAGACTTTGATGGTTAGATTGAGGAACTCCTCCTGCAGTCTGAGCAGACCCAGAAATTGTTTCTCCTAATATAAGTCTATCCCAAAGCCACCCCTTAGGTAAGTAGCGCAGTAAGAAAAGAGCTAATACAAAGGCGAGTATAATACCCCATGACAAGGTCACTATAGGATGAATAAACGCGTCTGCAGACCATGCCACAGTGATAGGTTCATTAGGCCATAAATCTGTCATGGACCAAAGCAGTGCCCCTAGCATCGACATAAGTCCTAAGATTCCAAGAAATCCTGCCGAATGAAAAAACAGTACTTCCATTAAAAAAAGAAGTAGTCCAAGCCCAAAAAATAATGCCGGCTCGTGACCCGATAAACCCGATACAAAGCCTCCCAAGAAAACGAGTGCAAGTAATCCTGCACCAACAACACCAAAGACACCAAAGCCGCCTAACTTGAATTCAATAAATAAGCCTAATAATCCAAGCCCGAGTAAAACAGGTGCTATACGGTTTAAAATAACAGCCAGATGCTCAGACCAAGTCACTTCAAGCCTAGTGACTACATAATTAGTTGTTCCTAATTTTTGATTCAGTAACGAGGCCAAGTCATTTGCGATTCCTGCACCTAGAAGATGAGTCCCAGGTTCTCCGTATGATTTCATAGCCTCAGTTGCAGTAAGGGAAAGCAGTTCTCCTTTATTTTTTATCACTTGTCCTAAAATTTTAAGTTCATTTTCCGAATCAATCATCGCTGAAACAACTTGGCCCCTGTAACCTTTACCTTCAGAAATTGAACGCATTCTTGCTTTCAAATAGCTGACTAATTTTTGTTTCATTGTAGAATCTACATCTTGCCCAGTTGAAGTTACGGGAGCTGCTGCTCCAATAACTCCTTTAGGAGAAAACCAAATTTCTTGAGTTACTGCAGAAATAAAAGCACCAGCAGACATAGCCTCATCATTAACATAAGCAATTGTGGGGCCTGGATATTTCTCTAAGGCCTCAATCATTTCTAAGGTTACGTCGATCTGACCGCCAGGGGTCTTAAGATCTAAGACGACAAGGTCTGCTTTATGCTCAATGGCCTCTTTAAGGCCACGTCTTAAAATAAATAAAGTAGGTTTACCGATCTCTTCTTGAATAGGAATAACAACCACTTGTTTTGCCGGCAGGGCAACAACAGAGCCACAAGTCGACTTTGTCGCAAATAAAGCGACTGCGAATACGACCAAGGGAAGCCATTTACGCATCATAGACTTATAAAACTAAGCTCTAAGATCCATAACTGCAAGCGCTTCAGGCATTAGAAATTTTAAGCATAATGCTTTTATATAACCTAAATGCATTGCCCAAACGAAGCTGGGAATCTATGATAATGGGCAAATTCGTATGGAAAAGATCCCTTATCTCGGACAAACACTGCTACAATGGAAAGTGGGTAACTCCACCTTTGTTGCCTTACCAGAACATGGAGCACGCCTTATGAACTGGAATCTCAAATTAGGAGACGGCTCAATTAGAGATGTACTTTATTGGCCGGAGACCACGACACTGACTGATTTTGACAAAGTGCGTGGCGGTAACCCAATTCTATTTCCCTTCACAGGCCGCTCATTTGATAACGGAGACATTCATTTTTGGCGTGACCACGAAGGAATACGTAGACCGCTTCCTATCCACGGCATTGCTCGCCAAGGCACATTTAAAACAGTGCATGCGGACGACAAAGGCTTTACAGCACTTTTTCTTCCTAGTGAACAGTCTAGGGCAAGTTACCCCTACGACTATGAATTTACAGTGACTTACCGCTTTGAAGCGCTTGGATTATCTTGTGAACTCAAAGTTGAAAATATAGGTAAACAGCCACTGCCTTGGTGCCCAGGTCACCACTTCTACTTCACAGTTCCATGGACTGATGATAGCAGAAGATCTGACTACTCAATTCGAATTCAGGCAGATAAAACTATGAGGCAAAATGCCCAAGGTCTCTTAATTGAGGGACCAGTCCTTAAGCAGGAAGAAAACTTATCAGAACCTGCGCTGATTGATACATTCCATACAAAACTCCGCTCCAACGAAGTAGTTGTCGGTCAAGAAGGACATATTGGAGATATTATTGTAAAACTAGGCACTGATAAAGTGCCTGCACCAGGTTCAACCTTTGTGACCTGGACTTTAGCTGGAGACTCACCTTTTTACTGCGTAGAACCGTGGATGGGGCCACCAAACGCACCCGAAAACAAGGTAGGCCTTCAGTGGGTAGAGCCTATGGCTACAGCTACATTTAATGTGAGTGTGCATGTGAAGTAACGCTCGCAGGCCATTTACATATCCGTTTAGTTTAAGCCATTCATGATGCTTCAAGGTATACTTCCTCTAGCTTTCTTTGGTGTCGGAGACACAGAGATACTAGTCATCATGGTTGTCATCCTCATTTTATTTGGAGGCAATAAAATGCCGGACTTTGCTCGTGGCTTGGGTAAAACCTTAAAAGAATTACGTAAAGCAACAGGAGACGTTGAACGCGAATTTAAGAAAGCTATGGATGAAGCAGAAAATACACTGCCTAAAATAGATTTCCCTCAAGCAGGAAGCCCAGGAAGTCATCCTTGGAGTAGCCCTACTATTGAGCCTGCAAACACGATTATTGAGACTACAGAGCATGCTCCAGCGCCGGATGTGCCCGCACCTGAAATCATTCAGTCACCTAAGCCAGCCACACCTGTAATACTAAAGCCTGCTATTGATCACGAGTATCACTCGGATATTTAAACAGAAACGAGACGTTCTTGGCCTATAAATTAAAAGAGCCCGGAATGTTTAGTTCCGGGCTCTGTTTATTAGTCCTAACTTAAAAAGAAGACCGGCTTTAAACCCGGTCAACGCGTACTAACCGAAGATTATCGTGTGAAGAGTGCCTTCGGGGAAGTGCGGTATTCAAGCGCGGCAATACCGGCAAGAACGAGCACTGAACCGAAGCCAACCAAACGGTCAGCGGTGATGATTGAGGTACGTGCGAAAAGCAAAGTTGCAGTCAAAGCGATTACGCTGGGGAGGACTGCGTTAGTTAATTTTGTCTTAGTCATGTTTGTTATCCTTTTGTTTACCAAGCCCACTTGGGTGGTATGCGTACACTATACACCCGTTTATCAATAGTTGAAGTTGATTTATCCTATTATATCCATAGTTATAAACTATGGAACTACAGCAACTTCGCTACTTTTCTTCCGTCGCCGACCTCGCTAATTTTACGCGTGCAGCAGAGCACTGTAATGTATCTCAACCATCGCTTAGCCAACAAATTATAAATCTAGAAAAGGAACTTGGCCATAAACTTTTTCACCGTCTTGGACGCAAGGCAGTTCTCACCGAAGCAGGGACAACGTTCTTGGATAGAACGAGAAAAATTCTCTTTGAGATAGATAATGCCTCTCGAGAATTAACGGATTCTCCATCCCTAGGGAGGTTAATCAATGTTGGTGCTATCCAAACTCTTGCCCCGTATATACTTCCAGAAGTTATTGAGATTTGCAGAGATCGCTATCCAAATCTACATATTATTATCCAAGAGGACTTTAGAACAGCGTTAGTTAATGGAGTACTTGAAGGCGAATTAGACCTAGCCTTAGTTTCCTTGCCCGTAAAAGACGATATTCGCCTAGATGTTCAGCCGATCATGAAGGAACCACTACTCTTAGTGGTAGGGAAAAATCATCGTCTAGCTACAAAGACTAAAGTCACCGCTGCCGATCTGATCGATGAGACCTTTGTAATGATGGGTACTGCGAGTTCACTCACCCAACAGGTGAAGAGTTTCTGTGGAGATCACCACTTTGAGCCTAAAATAACACATCGCTGCTCTCAAGTTCCTACTGTGAAAGCCCTCGTAGCACGTGGAGTTGGAGTCTCAGTGCTACCTCAAATTACAAAAGCACCAAGCGACGACTCATCGTTAGTATATATTACCTTAGCTGATGAAAAACCATACCGTGAACTTGCTGTCATTCGTCACATGCAGCGCTTCCAAAGTCGAGGCGTAGCCCTATTTATGACGATCCTTAAAGAATATATCACTAAGCAACAGAAATGATCCTTTGCGTTTGCGAAGACGGCTTAAGCAAATCATACTTTAAACCATGCTCGATCTTATCCGTAAATCTTTGCTTGCAGGAGTAGGTGCAGCGGTCGTTACAAAAGATAAAATCGAAGATGCCTTCGATGAATTTGTAAAAGATGGAAAACTAAACGCCTCAGACGCAAAAATTATTGCAAATAAAATTGCTGAGCAGGGCCGTAAAGAATTTGAAGAAACAGTGGCAAACTTATTGGTAAAGTTGCGTGAGACGTCTTCTCAAGCTGACAACTCAGCACACGCTAAAATTACTGCTCTACAGGAGCGTATTCGTGAACTAGAAAAACAACTCTCCCATCCCCCTACCCGTTCGGGTGAGCCGTGAAGCCATTTACTCTTGTTAGTCACGCAGTCAGAGCTAAAGAAATTATAAGTGTCGTAGCACGCCACGGCTTTGTAGATCTGATTAACCAAATTGATCTACCAGCTGGATTACGATTACGCTTTATAGATAAGACTCAGTCCGAACGCACAACGTGGGAAAGAGTACGCTTAGCTTTAGAGGACCTAGGTCCTACCTTTGTTAAGTTTGGTCAGTTAATGAGTATGCGTCCGGACACACTTCCTGCGGCACTAATTTTAGAATTAAGAAAACTTCAAAGTAATGTAAGGCCAGTACCGTTTGCCGAAATTAGCCCCGTTTTAATCGAAGAATTTAAAGGGAGTATAGAAACACACTTTAGCGAGTTTAATGAAACTCCTGTTGCATCTGCTTCATTAGCCCAAGTCTACTACGCAAGGCTTAAAAGCGATGGGAAAAGTGTAGCAGTTAAAGTACAACGGCCAAACATCGCTAAGCGAATTGGAGTCGATCTTGAATTAGCCACATGGTTTATTGGTCAACTGCATAACCGAGTTGATGCACTCAAGGGATATGATTTACCAGGCGTTATGGCCGAGGTAAAAGAGGGTGTCTTACGTGAGCTTGATTTTGAAAATGAAGCACGTAATCAGCGCTATTTTAATACGCTAAATCCATACAGTGAAAACATATACGCACCCGCAGTTTACACAGAATTTTCCGGTCCTCGCGTAATAGTGATGGAGAGAATTGATGGTCACTTTGTGGATAGTACCGAAATTGATTCAGAGACAAAAAGAAAAGTTGCTGCAGCTGGTGCACGCTCGCTCATGCACCAGATTTTAATTACAGGTTTTTTCCATGCTGATCCTCATGCTGGAAATGTATTAATTACTTCAGAGGGTAAATTATGCTTTTTAGATTGGGGCTTAGCAGGACATCTCACTAGACGCCTACGTTACGCATTAGCTGATTTCTGGGTAGCTGCAGTTGATCAAGATGCAGAAGAGATTGTAAACATTGCCTCACGCTTAGCTCCCCCTGAAGCACGCCTTAATCAGCGTGTCATGGAGAAAGAAGTGACATTAGCCCTACGAGAAGAACTCAATTTCTCGATTGGCCGCCAACAACTAGGCCGAGCGATGCTAAAGCTATTATTTATTTTTGGCCGCCAAGGTATTCCGCTTTCACGTGACTACTGTTTAATGGCTAAAGCGGTACTAGCAATTGAAGAAATAGGCCGATCCCTAGATCCTAGTTTTGACATTAGAGAACAAGCCGCTCCGATCTTAAAAGAACTGTACCAAGAAAGAAACGGTCCAACGACTCTGTTAAAGCACGCTAAAGATTTTACTAAATCGACCCTCGCTAGTTTGCAGGAATTACCTGATCAAATCCAACGTCTTATGCGACGCTTGGAGCACGATAATTTAACGCTTAATTTACAGCATCACGGGTTAGAGCAACTTGATTCAGGGATACGCAGTGCATCTAATCGAATCGCACTAGGTGTGATTATTGGATCCTTAATTATCGGCTCATCTCTCATTGTAAATAGCCACCAACCGCCCTTTATCTACGGCTATCCTCTCTTAGGAATTACGGGCTATCTTATTTCTGCAGCACTAGGATTTTATGTCATCTGGGACATCATCCGCACTGGTAGTCACAAATAAGTCTAACTAGGTAATAAGACAAAGAAGTCTGCACCGGCTGATATTTCACTTGTGCAGCCAATTGTTCCTCCATGCTCGATTACAATTTCACGAGCAATGGCAAGTCCTAGACCTGCACCTTCATGCTCCTGGCCTTGCACACGGTAGAATTTTTCAAAGATATGGGCCTGATCTGTTGCACTAATACCAGGCCCCTTATCTTTTACCCCACATTTTATAAAACCTGCATTCGCCTTGTGTGCATACAGTATAATCTCGGAATCTTCATGTGAGTATTTTGATGCATTACTGAGTAAATTAATAAAGACATGCCTAATGCGCTCTAAATCAACTGTGATGTGAAGCGTAGGGTCAGATACCTGAACCGTTATTTTCTGTGAGCGAAAATCTGTGATAGATTTTATTTCATCAGCATATAATTTCAAGAGCTTCTCAACAGGTGTTGAGCTAAGTTTTAATTTAGCAATTCCACTTTCTAGTCGGGAGAGGTTCAGCAAATCATTTAATATACGCAGTAAACGTTCCGAATCATCACGTGTTAATTCTAGGAGTTCACGCTGCCTACTTGATAATTGTCCCCCATTATTTTCTAAGAGTAGGTAGACAGCCATTCTAAGACTAGTCAGAGGCGTTTTAAGCTCATGGCTCACCATTCCTACCAGGTTTGTTTTAGCGTCATCTATAAGTCTAAATTGAGTGACATCTTGTAAAAATATGGCAGCACCTGAAAAACCCGTCATCTGATCTCCTATAGCAAGAATTCGTGGTAGGTAATAACGATCTCCTGATTTACTTTTGAAAGTTAGTACATGCTCATAGCCTGCAGGAATGTAGTGCGTACCAGTCTTAAGTACGCCTGCAAGAAGGACCTTAAGTTCTTCCGGCATACCTTCTTTTAGCCCTGCATAATCAAGTAGTGCTATAGCTGAGGGATTACGTACAGATTCTAGACCTTCTTTATCCACGATAAATAGCGGATCAGGTGTTGCTTTTAAGGTAGCCTCCATTGTGCGCTGAGCTACCTGCACTCTTACAGTCATAGCTTTTTTATACTCACGTAACTGCTCAGCCATTGTATTAAACGCTTTACCTAATAAACCTAATTCATCCTCAGTAGTTTCAGGTATAGATTTATCCCAGTCTCCTTTACCCAGTGCAGTAGCAGAAAGCGTTAATGCTTCTATAGGGAGTAAAAATGAAGCTGTTAATTTGCGTGCAATCAAAAGCCAAGTAATAATAGCACCACCTATCATAAGACTTAGTATATATGTTGTGGTACTCGCCAACTGCTTAACTCGATGTGAAACGACTTCAGCATGTTCAAACTGAGCTCTACTATAGCGATCAAGTGCAGCGTACGTTTTATAAACGCTCGACTCATTATCACGTAGAGCATTCATCGAACCCGACAAGCCGCCCTGTTTGATCAAACTACCCCGTTCACTTAAATTATGAAACGCGTCATCTAAAGCCTGAAAATCTGATTTTACATTTTTATCAGTAAACCCCTGAGTTGATTCTTCAAGCAGTAGCCCTGACACGGTGTCGCGAGCTTTACTAAATGCACGATCTGCTTCAAGCAGATGACCGCTTTGAGCAAGCTGCAAAGCACTATCAATGGACTGAACCGAATCACGCATGACCTGAGTTCGGGTAGCTGTCTGTAGGCCGGAAAGTAATTCATGCTGAAATGTTCCCGCTAGGTAACGCGCAACTACAATACCTCCAATTCCAGTTACTATCACAATCAATAAAAATGGAGCTAAACCGGATCTAAATTTTTTACGGAGCATGCTCTTATTATATTAGACCAAGTTTTTGCCTCTTTCTGTACAAAGTAGAAGGGTCAATTCCCAGCTTATGCGCTGCATCATCTAGGTTTCGTGAATCTTTAAGAATACGTGAGATATGTTCTGCTTCTAACTCATGCAAGTCGCTAGGCTTATGTGCATGATTGAGTGCCGATTGCTTTTGGCCCCAGTCACTAGGCAAGTCACTAACTTCAATAACTAAACCTCCTGCAGCTATAACTGCACTCTCGATTACATGATTAAATTCCTTGAAATTATTTGGCCAGGTATAGTGTTGTAAACGACTAATGAGACTTGGGCTAATACTCAGTGAAGGTTTCCCTAAACGCTTACAATAAAACGATGTCGTTAATTCAATGTGGCGCTGTAAATCTGCCTGTCTTAATGCCAAATCAGGCAAGTCTATTGCTACAACATTAAGTCGGTATAATAGATCCTCTCTAAACAAACCTTTTACAACACGTTCTTCTAGATTAATTTTGCACGATGTAATTAGTCTAAGCGTATGAGCGCTTTCTTTATAACAGGCAGACCGGATTTCATCTAGCCAGTGCAGAAAATGACCCTGCATTTCGAGATCTAAATCAGCAATCTCAGGTACGAACAAAGTTCCTTGAGTGATTCGAGCTAAGAGCTCTCTAGTCATTTTTCCCCCGCTAATCTCAGTAAAGGATGCACTGCTTTGAGCACTGCGTTTATGGATCTCTAAAGCCAAGCTGCGCTTACCAGTTCCTGGATTTCCACGTATTAATATATGTGCCAATGTGGGAGCTGCCTTAAGAGCAAGTGACAATGCTCTTTCTACTAAGATTTCAGCTGAATCTAATACAGTTGATGGCTGCATTAATTGATCTGTGGGTATTAAACTATCTTCATGTTGATTTATTTTCCCTGAAATATGAATGCGGTCTAGAACATCACGTATAGCCTGAGGCGTGAAAGGCTTTGGTATAAAATCAAAAGCTCCCTGCTTTATCGCTTTAACAGCCGTGGATACGTTAGCATACGCAGTAAACATCACCACCACTTGATTAGGCCGCATAGTGAGTATGCGTGAAAGCAGCTCTAGTCCGTCATCAGAACCAAGTTTAAGATCTAAAAAAATAACATCGAATTCTAACTCACCCAAAACCCGAATAGCCCTCACAGTACTACCTGCCTCAACAACAGAGTGACCACATGCCTCCAGGGCAATTCGAGTGGTTTTTCGAATCGATGCTTCATCGTCAATGATGAGAACATGCATAGCTTCATTAATTGATCTAATTATCCGTACTAAGTTCCCTAAAATATGCGTAAATTGCTATTAAACAGGTACTTTGGGTGAAAAATAGGCTAATTTAACTATGTTTTTGTTTTGCTGCCTTAAGTGACAATCGGCACTCATACTTCTGCAAAACGCTGCTATGTCTAATCCTTCTCTTCCAAAACCAAGCCCTGAAGCAGCTCCAGCGATCTTAACTCGTGGGACTGACCTAGAAATTAAAGATGCTCAGCTGATCTTTAGTGCAGTATGGAAACAACTGGAGTCTGACTTGGGTCGCGAAAAATTAACATTTCCCAAGGAGATTATTCTTTTAGGCGGAGCTCCTGGTTCAGGTAAAGGGACCAATACAGCTTTTATTTCTAAAATAAGGGGCCTTACTTGTGAGCCGATTGTAATTAGTTCCTTACTCGATTCCCCTGAAGCTAAGCGCTTAAAAGATGGCGGCAATATGGTTGGAGATCGCGAGGTCATTGGATTACTCTTAAAAGAACTTCTTAATCCCCAATACAGAGACGGTGCTATTCTTGACGGATTTCCTCGCACTAAAGTTCAAGTGGAATGCTTGAAATTGCTTGTAGATAAAATGAACGGCCTGCGCAGTGAGTTCAACTCCACGCCGCTTGGTTTACATTTTAGACAACCCACCATTCACATCATGGTTCTGTTCATTGATGAAAGAACCAGTATTACTCGTCAGCTTAAGCGTGGTCTAGAGATTCGTGCCTATAACGATGAAGTAAAACGAACCGGCATTGGTGACTTACTAGAAGAGCGCGTCACTGATTTCGATCAAGCTTTAGCAAGTCGCAGGTACCGGGTCTTCAAGGAACAAACATGGGATGCACTGCAGGAATTAAAAGAAATTTTCCATTACCATTTTATCAACGCTCAGGGCCCGGTTAAAGAAGTTGAGCAAAATATTATTCATGAACTTGAATACCAAAGTACGCTAGAACTTGATCCGCGCACATTTGATAGTTTAAGAAAAATTCCGCTGGCTTCAGAAATTGTTATCCATGCACGTCAGGAATTAGTTAAACGATTAGATAGCTATGAATTCGAGCATCACGGCTTACTACAGCAAGTCGTTACTTTTATTGAAAAAAAGATCATGCCGATTGTACTTAGGCATGCGATTTCTGGCGTAGCTCACATTAACAATGAAGATACGCTTCTAGATGACCCATTGGCCCTAGCTATGCTCATAGATATTTTCTCTGAACGTGGGTATCACGCCGCAGTAGATATTCACCGTATCGAAATCCCAGAAAGTATAGATCAACAAACAGGGCGTGTGAGTTGCCGTATCAAAAAAGTATACCGTCTACAAATCCGCTTCCAAGGCTCTGAAATTCGCCGCGGAGGCTGACATTATTCGTAGCGTAGCGCTTCAATAGGATCAAGCTGTGCTGCCTTAAGAGCTGGATAGAATCCGAATCCTACGCCAATCGCTGTACAGACAACAAGGCCTGCTATGCTCCAGCCCCAAGGGAATATAATTTGAGCTTTAAGCAGCATAGCTAAGCCATCGCCTGCTAAAACTCCGAGTAATATACCTGCAAGACCGCCAGCAAGGGATATTGCGACGGATTCGATTAAGAATTGGGAAAGAATATTTACTTTGCGTGCACCAATGGATTTACGAATGCCAATCTCTTTTGTACGCTCTGTAACACTCACTAGCATGATATTCATAATACCAACACCCGCAGCCAAGAGTGCAATTGCACTGATCACAAAAGCACCAGAACTTACTGCGTCAGCAACTTTTGCAAACGCATCAAGTAGTGAGTCATTAGAAAATACCTCAAAGTCATTTTCTTGATTTGCATTAAGACCACGCGCAATACGCATGGCTGTAATGCCTTTGTCGACAATTTCCATGTAGGTATCTTGTGAGGGAGCGCCTGTAGCGATGCTAATTGAGCGGCCCTCTGCTCCATTATCATTTAGGAAGCGTGTGATAGGAACCATTGCAATAGCGTCTTCACTCTGACCAAAGGAAGTCCCTCTTCCAACAAACGTTCCAATAACAGTATACGCATGTGCTTTGACTTTGATTACTTTACCAAGAGGAGATTCAGCAGGAAATAATTTTGAGACAATATCCTGGCCTATAATAACTACAGGACTTGCAAGTTCGATGTCAGCCTGAGTGAAATTTCTACCTATATCTATGGCGTATTGATTTGATGATAAAAAGTGTTCGTTAGATCCGCCGTAATTAATATCCGGAGTTGTTTTCCTACCTCCGTAGACAGCTTCACTACCTTGGCTAAACGCTTTTAAGGAAATATCATCCGTTACTCCTTCCATAAGTTTTACGTAACGCTGAGCTTGTGAAAGAGTAATATTTTTACGCTTACCATACTTTGCACTATCACCACCACCCCTCTGGATAGCTGAGCTTTTAGAAAATTGCACCGTACTTGCCCCTAAAAAGCTAAGTCCTGTCTCAATCGATTCTCTAAGAGCAGATACTGCTGTCATGACTCCAATTACTGAGAATACACCAATCGTGATTCCAGCCATAGTAAGGAAAGATCTTAGCTTATGAGCCCCAAGTGAGGATAAAGCCATACGTATGATTTCTTTAAAGAGCATAAGTCTTATGAGTTATTCATACCTTAAGGCAACCACAGGATCTAAGCGTGAAGCGCCCCACGCTGGAGCAAAACCTGCAACTATTCCAGTACCAGCAGACACGAGTAATGAAACAACCACTAGCACAGGAGAAAACGATATCGGTAATTTAGGAAATATGTGGCCGATCAAAAGACACAAACTCGATGAAAGTATTATACCCACTATACCTCCGATGACTGAAACTGAAATAGATTCGATTAAGAACTGCAGGAGAATAGTACGCCGTTTTGCACCCAAAGCCTTACGCGTTCCAATCTCTTTTGTCCGTTCCTTAACGCTTACAAAAGTAATGTTCATAATACCTATCGCACCCACAAATAGGGCAAGTCCGGTCACAAAGAGGCCTGCTATAGCTATGCCTTTCTTCACTGGATCAAGCTGTTGTTTAAATGCTTCCTCTCCGTTAATTGAAAAATTATCACTCTCTCCAGGAAGTTGTCCTCGTACTCTTCGCATTAAACCAATCAGTTCCTCTTTAGCTTCTTCGAGTCGTTTTTTATCTTTCACTTTAACTCGAATTTCTGCGCCTCTATTTTTACCTCCAAAATCTTTCTCGAACGCTTTAATAGGTAAAATCATTTGGGTATCAAAACTAAATAAGCCAAGAAATGAACCTTGGCGTGCTAGTACTCCAATAACCTGGAAAGGATAGCCTCTGACTTGAATAGTTTGACCAACAGCAGGAACGTTTGTGAAAAGAGCATCTGCTACGTCACAACCTAATACACAGACTGCGCGTGCACTTTCAGCTTCGGTTTCAGTAAATAAACGTCCTTCTCTAAAATCTGCCGTTATAATACGACCATAATCCCCTGAAGTGCCTGCCATATAGACACCACCCACAGAATTATCTCCACGCTTTACAGTGCCTGAGCGCACTCTAACCGGTACTGCTACATCCAGTAGCGTGCTTGGTGCAGCTTCAATGAGTTTATTAAGTTCCGTTGCCACGATAGGCTGCAAGGGAGGGCGATTAGTATAATTCCACCAATCAACTACAGGACCCCATGGCCATTTCTGAACATATATTACGTCATCTCCTAGCATAGCTAAACTACTTTCAAAACTCGTATCCATACCGGTAATTGCCATGCCCATCAAAGTTACTGCAACAATACCGATAATAACACCTAGTGCTGTAAGTACAGAGCGCATCTTATGCGCTGTGATTTGCGCAAAAGCGATACGAACTGATTCTCTAAATTCGTAATAAAACGTATTCACAGGTCGATCTTAGCTTACACTTCCATCGCTCTCAATTAGACCGTCCCTAAGTCGAACGACGCGCCTTGCATGGCGTGCAATATCTTCTTCGTGGGTTACCACAATGATAGTATTGCCAAGTTTATAGAGCTCTTCAAAAAGCGCCATAATTTCTATTCCTGTTTGAGAATCCAAATTCCCAGTAGGTTCATCGGCTAAAATAATGGATGGCTTATTTACAAGTGCTCGTGCAATAGCAACACGCTGTCTTTGCCCCCCTGAGAGCTCGTTTGGCTTATGATGCATTCGATTGCCTAACCCAACCTCTTCGAGCACTTGCTGAGCTCTTTCACGTCTTTGAGCAGAAGGAATTCCTGCATAGATCAGTGGCAATTCCACATTGCGTAGTGCATCGGATCTAGGAAGTAAATTAAAGGTCTGAAAAACAAACCCGATTTCGCGGTTTCGAATATCCGCAAGCTCATCATCTACCATCGCAGCGACGTTCTTACCATTAAACTCATATCTACCTGCGGTAGGTGTATCCAGACACCCGAGCATGTTCATTAAAGTTGATTTACCCGAACCTGATGGGCCCATGATCGCCAAGTATTCGTTACGATGAATTTTAAGCGAAATGCCACGCAAGGCATGGATAGTCTCCGTGCCCATCTGATAGAGTTTAACGACTCCATCGATATCAATAACTAAGGGTCCGATAGGACGAGTCGTACGTAATGTGCTCACACAAGTTAGAGTTTAAAGCTTAGACTCAGTTCTTATCTTTTTTAGGCACTTCGATGATCACTTTCATGCCATCTTTTAACTTACGGCTAATCGCAGCATAAGTGCCTGAAACAATCTCTTCATTGGCAGCAACTCCACTTTTTACTTCAATCCATGTATTGTCAGCAATTCCTGTTACGACTTGTTTCATTTTAACAACGTCTCCTACTTTAACAAATACTACACGCTGAAGAGCATTACGCATACGCTTTGCATTTTCTTTGTCAGAACTTACCGCAAGATCATTGCCGGATTTATCTTGAGCAGCCTTAAGTTCATTTTTCTGAACTTCTTCGGTTGTTAAACCTCCCTCAGCACGCACCGTTACACTTTGAATTGGCACTGCAATTACATTAGAGGCAGTTTGTGTTTCAATGTCTGCTGTAGCACTCATACCTGGTTTAAGTTGAATATCACGATCAGCGACACGAATTTTAACCAAAAAATTAGTAACTTGATCGGCTGAAGCACCTGAAGCCTGTGCTGAAGATCCACTGCCCGATGCCGCAGAACCCTCTGAAGAACTAGCTATTTCTTTTACAAACCCGCTGAACTTACGATCAGGATATGCGTCAATAGACAGAACAGCATGATCGCCTAGCTTAACATTAGGCACATCATTTTCATTAACATTAACCTGCACTTCCATGTTCGTTAGGTCAGCAACACGCATCATTTCAGTGCCAGTAAAAGAACCAGTCGCTACAACACGTTCTCCGATTTCAGAGGCACGAGCGCTTATTATTCCATCCATAGGTGAGTAAATAACTGTTTTCGATAATTGGTTCTGCATTTGTCCTAATACACCTTGGACCTGGCGCACATTGGCAGTAGCAGCCAGAAAGTCAGCCTTAGCCATTTCGTGATTGGTTTTATACTGAACGTACTCTGAATCTGATGCTAGATTACGATGAAACAGATCTTCGTAGCGCTTAAGATCAGAAGTTGATTGATCGAATTTTGCTTTCGCACGTACTAATGTTGCCTTTGCTGATTCTACTGCAGCAGATTGCTGATCAACCTGAGTCTGATATAAATCAGGTTTTAATTTAACCAGGAGATCACCTTTTTTAACCTTAGCGCCTTCTCTAAAGGGAAGCTCAATAATTTCACCGAACACTTCAGATGAAATCTTAACTTCTGTCTCTGGCTGTATCTTGCCAGTTGCTGTCACTACTTGCGTGATCGTGCGTACTTCAGATTTTTCCACCGTTATGGCCTGAGGAGGCGTAGCATGAGATGAACGGTACATTACTCCGCTTACAAGAAGACCTAAGCCTACTAGGCCTAGTATAATATAGAGTGTACGCTTAGACTTGGGAGCAGTAGCAGGGAGTGAAGCCTTCATAAAAGAGCTACCAACGTAAAGCATACAAGTAACGAAGTCGAGTAACTCCTATACTTACGTTAATTACTCAAGTAAAATTACTTATCCAATAAAAAAAACTACTAGCTAGCTCTATTTTTGAACTGCCCAAAGAGCAGCACCTACAATACCTGCCTCATTTAAGAGTCCCGCAGGTACTACTTTTGCCCTTGCTTTGATATATTTGAAGAATTTCTCGTGTTTAGCGCTCACTCCACCACCGATTACTATTAATTCAGGCCACAGTGCATCTTCTAATACACGGATGTAAGCACCTAATTTACGTCCCCAAATACCCCAACTAAGGTCTTTTTTCTTACGAACTGAGGATGCCACAACTTTTTCTGCATCTTTACCCTCAAATAAGAGATGTCCTAGTTCAAGTGGCGTAACATTACCGCGGTATGCAAGGGCAGAGCCTACTCCCGTCCCAAGTGTCAGCAATAACACCTTGCCTTGAAAATTCTTTCCTTTACCAAATTTCATTTCTGCAAGTGCTGCTGCTGCTGCATCATTAGTTAAAGCAACCTTAGAGCCAGTCTTACGGCTAAAGAGTTTAACGCCGTCGCAATCTATGAAATCAGGATGCAAATTAGCAGATGTCAAAATGCGTGTTCCATGAATAACTCCAGGAAACCCAATACCAACAGGACCCTTCCACTTGAAATGTTTTATGATCTGAGCAATCGCCTTAGCCATATCAGGAGGCGTTAGCTGCTTTTCTGTCTCTATACGAAAGCGCTCTGTGACAAGAGAACCTGTTTTAAGATTTACGATTCCGCCTTTGATAGCAGAACCACCAATATCTATGCCGAGTGCTTTCATGTTAAGTGGTTAAACTAATTCATTAATTTTGCTCATTACGCAACATTTCTAATGGTGATAAATTCTCAAGTCCGGCATCCGCCAAACGGCCAGTAATGAGTGTTAAAGAAGAGACTACGCATGCTGACAAAATATAAATCCACCACGTAGTAACACTTGCACTATGAAAAACAAAATGTGCCAGTAAACTCGAACCTACATAAGCAAGTACACATCCGACACTCGCAGCCAAAAAACCCAGAATTAGATATTCAACAGCCTGAATTTTTCTTAACTGTGCTAAACTCGCTCCCAATGTCTTTAAGAGAACCGCTTCTTTTCTACGTTGGTACCTTCCATTAATGACTGCGCACGCAAGCACTAAGAGCCCTGTCCCCACCGTAAAAAGAGCCATAAATTCAACCACATAGCCAATCTTAGTTAAGATATTATCAAGCGTATCTTGAACCATAGCTAAATCAATCGCAGTGATATTAGGATAATCTTCAACCATGACTCGCTGCAAAGATGCTGACACCTCAGGCGACAAAGCTCTCACTGCACCAACATAAAACTGAGGTGCTGATTCTAGAACCCCCTCAGGAAAAACAACTAAGAAATTTGTTTCTAAACGTCTCCATTCTACACTACGAATACTAGAGACTTGCGAGTGCAGTGCTACGCCTTGCAAATCCCAATCAATAGTATCTCCGATATTTAGCCCGAGATCTTCAGCTAAACTCTTTTCTACGGAAATAGGAATAAGCGCTACATCAGAGGCAACTTTACCAACAAACGTGCCTTTGATAATATGTTCAGAAGATGTGAGTGCACTGCGATAAGTCGTTCGATAATCCCACCTTAAAGCCCAGCTTACTTTACGTTTTTTTTCGCTGCGAGTAATTTCATCTACTAGGACAGAGCGAACAGCAGTCATCTTTAAAGCAACAATCGGCGCTTTACGCAGCAGTGGAGCTCCACGCTCTTCGAGCAGTTTAGAGACGTCATCAATTTGATCATTCTGAATATCAATAAACAGAAGATTCGCACTTGCACCTTCTGCACCTGCACTGAGTTCTCTTAAAAGAGAAGTTCTAACGAGAAATAAAGTCAGTGTAAGATATGTGCCTAAGCCAAGTGATAACAATAGAAGCACTGTTCGATTATTTGGCCTATGTAAATTAGCAAGGCCTTGTCTAACGACATAGGGAAGGGCTTTGGTGTTTAATCTTTTCGCAATCCATTCAACCATGCAAGCTACGCTGTATAAAATTAGAAAGCCAAGACCAAGTGCACCAACAAAACCAAGTCCAAGCGGTATGCTTCTTGTTTGACTGATTGCAAAAGCTGTAATCGCAAGTCCTATTAAAATTACGATTAAAACAATCCAAGGATCAACACGTTGATTACCACTTCCCTGATTAAGACTTGATGCTCTGAGCGTTTCCAAAGGCGAGACCTTGCGAATCCCTAAAAGTGGAATTAAAGTAAAAAGACCACTTATAACTATTCCGGCTGTAATTCCACGTGCGAGTGCAACCCAAGAAAGCGCAAAAGGAATATCCATAGGAAGCATATTCCTTATAACCAGAGGTAAGAGCGTTTGTAGCATTACACCTAAGAGACCTCCTAACAAAGAGCCGCATACACCTAATGAAATACCCTGGATTAAATAAACACCAAAGCCTTGTGCTCCGCTCGCACCCATGCACCGAAGTAAAGCAACAGTAGAGCGTTTTTGACTGACATAAACATGTACGGCACTGGCAACACCAATGGCGCCTAAGATAAGTGCAATAAATCCAGCTAGGCTTAAAAAAGCGGTTACATTATCCACTACACGGCCTAATTGTTTTTGCCGCGATACAACCGTATCATATGAAACGCGCTCTTTCGGGAGTGCTGACTTAAGATGAGTAACTACTAAATCTGGATCTACGTCCTTAGGTAATTTAAGTGAGATAGAATAGGACACCAAACTACCCTTACCCCCTAAGCCTGTTGCATCTATCAACCTATACGGAATATAGACACGAGCCGGCATGAGAGAAACTGCAAGAGACTCTCCAGGAATTTTCTTTAACGTTCCAGCAACAGTAAACAATAACTGCCCGAGTTTAACCTGATCACCGATTTTTAAGTGATACTGATTAATTAAAGATTCCTCGAGTAAAATAACAGGCTCCTTACTAAAACGAGAAATCGCATCCTTAGGCTCACAACTTATTTCTCCATAAAAAGGAAAACTCTCTTCTTCGGCTTTCACCTGCACTAAACGAGTCGCATCTTTTTGACTCGGAATTAAAAGCATGGATGTAAACGCCCTACCACGTGCCTGAAGCCCACCTAAAGCCTGAAGCTTTGCTTCTAGACTTGGAGTAAAGGGACTACGTGCACTAACACTCAGATCTGCACCTAGTAAGCCTTGTGCTTGATCATGAATTGAGTGTGTTAAATTAACACTCAAGGACCCCAAGGCAACTAGTGCAGCGATTCCTAATATAATTGATGTTGAAAATAGCAGTAGCCGGCGTCGAGACGCCCGAGAATCCTTCCATGCCATCTTTAGAATAAATGCCATAAAGCTGCGACTGGACACTGGGGGAGATTTCGCTGATTGTGAATCGTAAAGACAAACTTTAGATTTATATTAAACTGTGCACCTAAGCGATAGACACTATTCTGTATTCCGCAGTAACAGCTTAATGTGCTTAATTACTTTCTTACTGCTAGCGACTACTTCTTTACTTAAAGCACAAAATCATACGCTTGTATTCTTTGGTGACAGTCTCACTGCAGGCTATGGATTAGAGAATCCTGAGTTAGAAAGTTTTCCTGCCTTAATTCAAACCAAGATAGCACAAGAGCATCTTCCTTGGCGTGTAGTAAATGCTGGTCTAAGTGGTGACACGACCTCCGGAGGACTCATGCGCATAGATTGGATTCTGCGCCAACCACTGGATATAATTTTTATTGAATTGGGAGCAAATGATGGTCTTCGCGGAATAGCACCTCAGACCATGGCTTCAAATTTGCGAAGTATAATTAATCGCATTCGCAGTAAACAGCCTCGTGCAACAATAGTCCTTGCTGGAATGCAGATGCCAATAAACTACGGTGAAGCATACCGTAAGGCATACACCCAAGCATTTGCTGATGTAGCTGAAAATGCGAAAATTGTATTTGAACCCTTTTTGCTCGACGGTGTGGGAGGTGTTGCAGCACTCAATCAAGCTGATGCTATACATCCAAATGCAGACGGAGCTCGCGTAGTCGCAGATGGAGTATGGAAAATAATACACTCATTACTCATTAAGCACGATACTCCAAAACGCTAATGCTATATTCTATGCGTTTTAAACTCGTACTGCTTACAGTCTGTATTTTTGTCGCGGCAACGTGTGTAAGCTGCAGACGAACATCAACACCCGTTGATAAAGCCACACTTGCGAAAATACTTCTTCTAGGCAATGGCTCTGAACCTCAAGACCTAGACCCTCAGGTCTGCACCGGGCTTGCAGATTACAATGTACTGATTGCCCTATTTGAGGGACTCACGTGTATTGATGAAAAAACATCCCAAGCAGTCCCTGGCGTTGCTGAGTATTGGAATATTTCTGCAGATGGCAGAGTCTATACGTTTCATTTAAGAGCAAGCGCACGCTGGTCTAATGGAGATAATGTAACAGCATACGACTTCGCCTACGCAATTAAACGTGCTCTATCGCCTCAATTAGCCTGCGAATATTCTTATCTTCTTTTCCCACTCTTAAATGCAGAAGCATACACAACGGGTACACTTAAAGATTTTTCTGCTGTGGGTGTAAAAGTACTCGATGCGCAGACTCTTGAATTAACCCTCGGAAGACCCTGCCCATATCTTCCAACTTTAGTCGCCCACCAAGTATGGTATCCTGTTCACGAAAAAACTTTGGTAAAATTCGATGCCTTCAATAAACGAGGCACAGCGTGGACCAAACCCGAAAACTTTGTAGGTAACGGTCCATTCGTTCTTAAAACGTGGGAGCCTAATTCACGTATCACAGTAGCTCGAAATCCGCTCTACTGGGACAATACCCACAATCATTTAAATGGAGTTGTTTTTTATCCAAACGATAACATTGCAACCGATGAAGCTAATTTTAGATC
>Ga0208496_1000034_pt1 | contig 41434 bp, 38 predicted proteins | sample CryBogmetaGMA2M_FD_184552 | JGI IMG/M metagenome (GOLD analysis project Ga0208496, IMG submission 184552) | Freshwater microbial communities from Crystal Bog, Wisconsin, USA - MA2M (SPAdes) | ecosystem: Environmental > Aquatic > Freshwater > Lake | place: Crystal Bog, Wisconsin, USA | collected... | reverse complement strand
GGTTACGGCGGTGGCCGTGGCTCCAGCTACTAAGCTCTAGTCTGCATAGCAAAAAGGACCTTCGGGTCCTTTTTTACGTCTGGGCTTTCGCGAAATCGCCAGCTTTAGCCGGCGCGTTGCTTGCGCGGTCGTCCTGACAACAGTTTGTCAAACCAGGCGTTTGGCAATAGCCGCAGCAGCTTGGCCACGATACCCATTTGCCAGGGAATGACCCGGTAACTGCTTCTGGCAACAATGGCAGAGAAGGCGCGCTGGGCAAAGTCTTCCACTGGCATCAAAAAGGGCATTGAATAGCGGTTTTGTCGGGTCAGCGGCGTATCGATATAACCCGGGCAAAGAGTCACAACCGATACGCCACTGGAGCACAACTCGCCGCGCAGGCTCTCGCAATAGGCAATCACGGCGGCCTTGCTGGCGCAATACGCACCATGCCCGGGCAGGCCCCGAATTCCCGCCACGCTGCCAATGCCCACCAGAATGCCCGAGCCGCGCTTGCACATGGCGTCCACAAACGGATGAAAGGTGGCTGCCAGCCCAATGTTGTTGGTGGCAAAGGTGTTCGCCATCACCTCCAGGTCAGACCGCACCGCGCTGTCCATGCCGACGCTGATGCCGGCATTGGCAATCACCACATCGGGCAGGCCCTGCTGCGCCAGACATTGCCGACCTGCGGCCACGATGCTGTCCTTATCCGCCACGTCGGCTCTGTAGACGCGCAGGCGTTCCGGGTCTATGCCATGCGTCTCTGCCCACTGCTGTATGGCGTCGGTTCGCCTGGCCACCAAGGCCAGGTCGTAGCCCGCCTGGTAGAAACGCCAGGCCAGCGCCTGCCCTATGCCACTGGAGGCACCGGTGATGAATACCAAGGAAGTCATGGAGGTTTTCCTACTGAGTTGACTGCGCCCATCAATGCCGTGGCGTGGGAACCAGGTAGCCACGCACGCGGCCATTGAGTTGCAGCACCTGCTCCACATTGTCAAAGTCCAGCTTGTCGGCGCTGAAATGGTCCTTGCCGCGCTGGAGTTCCACCGGCAGATGGGACTTGATGCGCTCGGTATTCATAAAGGCGTGCAAAAACTCGCTGCGGTATTGCATGCGCGGGCTGGCAGCCTGGTCTGCACCGGTCTCGCGCACCACCAGCGCATGGCCCAGCAACTGCACCTCGGAACCGTCTTCATTGGTCAGCCCCCGGTCGGCCGAGGCCGTGGTCAAGGTTCCCTTCGCATCGAAGGAGCGGATGCGGATGCCGTCAATCTCCAGCCACTGGGTATCGGGGTAATGCCGCACCTTGTCGCCCATGACCTCGCTGCGCATGTGGCCGCTGGCGTCAAAGGTTTTGACGGCGAAACCATCCATGAAATAGTCCGGGCTGTGACGTTGTACCCGGGGCGCTGCGGCTGCCGCGGTCGGCGGCGCGCTGCGCACCATCCAGTACGTGCCCAGGGCCAGCACCGCCATACAGGCCAGCGGCAGGTATAGCAAAAAGCGGTCCCAGGCCTCGCGCACCAAGGTTTGCGCGCTCCACATCAGCGGCGGTACTCGTCAAGCAGATCCACGTAGCGCCCACTGGCCACCAGCAGCAGGTCGCAGAGTTCGCGCACGGCGCCAAAGCCGCCCACGGCGCTGGTGACATAGTGAGCTACCGAGCGCACCTCGACATGGGCATTGGCTGGCGCGCAGGCCAACGCGGCACGTCGCATGACGGGCAGGTCCGGCCAGTCGTCCCCCATAGCCGCGGTCTGGCTCCAGTCCAGACCCAGAGCCTGCAGCGTTTCTTCGGCGGCGGGGCGCTTGTCTTCGGTGTCGAAGTGGGCGTGGGTGATGCCCAGGGCGTCCAGCCGCTTGCGCAGCGGCTTGGAGTCGCGCCCGGTGATCACCGCCGGTGTGATGCCGGCCCTCTGCAGCAGCTTCAAGCCATGGCCGTCCAAGGTGTTGAAGCGCTTGAGCGTCTCGCCACTTTCCGAAAACAGCAGGCCGCCGTCGGTGAGCACACCGTCGACATCAAAAAATGCCAGCTTGATGCCCTGCGCCTTCTGCAACAGCACCGGGTCGAAATGGATGGCGGGCTGCATCAGATCACCTTGGCACGCATCAGGTCGTTGCTGGTAACCGCGCCACACAAGCGCCCCTGGGCGTCCAGCACCAGCACGCTGGTAATGCGGTGCAGCTCCATCAGCTCGGCAGCATCGACGGCCAAGGCATGGGGACCAATGGTCCTGGGCGCGGGATGCATGGCATCAGACGCCCTGGTGCTGCGCAGGTCCCTTCCCTGCTCGATCAAGCGGCGCAGGTCGCCATCGGTAAAGATGCCCAGCACCCGACCTTCGCCGTCGACAATGGCCGCAGCGCCCAGACCCTTGGCGCTCATCTCGCGCATCAGTTCGCTAAACGTGGCATCGGGCGCCACGCGCGGCACGGCCTCGCCGCTGCGCATCACGTCGCTGACATGCGTCAGCAACTTGCGGCCCAGTGCGCCACCGGGATGCGAGCGGGCAAAGTCTTCGGCCTTGAAGCCCCTGGCGTCCAGCAGTGCCACCGCCAGAGCATCGCCAAGCGCCATTTGCGCAATCGTGCTGGCGGTAGGCGCCAGATTCAAGGGGCAAGCTTCCTTGGCCACCGCGCTGTCCAGCCACAGCTCAGCGTGTTGCGCCATGGTCGACTGGGCATTGCCGGTCATCGCAATCAGGGGCGCGCCCAGGCGCTTGAGCACCGGCAACAAGACCGCCATTTCCTGCGACTCCCCGCTATTGGAGATGGCCAGCACCAGGTCCTGCGCGGTGATCATGCCCAGGTCGCCGTGGCTGGCCTCGGCCGGATGCACAAACAGGGCGGGCGTGCCGGTGGAGGCCAAGGTGGCGGCGATTTTCCGACCGACGTGGCCGCTCTTGCCCATGCCCATCACCACCACCCGGCCCTGAATGGCCAGTATCAGCTCCACTGCCTTGGCAAAGGGCTCTCCAATGCGGTCTTTGAGTCCCAGCACCGCAGCGGCTTCAATGTCCAGGGTTTCCCGGGCTAGGGTGATGGCGCGTTGGGCGGATGACCCGGAGGTCTGGTGTGCGGAGGCTGTCATACGGGCATTTTATCTAGGCATAGCGCCTTCGTGAGCGCTTGCTAGTATCAAGCCATGACCGGATTGGAAATTACCCTCCTATATTTGCTGGCTGCCGTGCTGGGCGTGGTGGCCTGCCGCCTGCTCAAGCTGCCACCCATGCTGGGCTATTTGTGCGTGGGCGTGGTGATTGGGCCGAATGCGTTGGCGCTTTCAAAGAGCGTGGAGACGGTGCAGCACCTGGGCGAGTTTGGCGTGGTGTTCCTGATGTTTGTGATCGGGCTGGAGTTCAACCTGCCCAAGCTGCGCAGCATGCGCCAACATGTGCTCGGTTTGGGTTCGCTGCAGGTGCTGCTGACCATGCTGCTGGGCACGGTTGCCATGGTGCTGCTCAACGACTGGCTGCCCGATCTGTGGGACATGGACTGGAAGGGCGCACTGACGCTGTCGGGCGCGCTGGCCATGAGCAGCACCGCGATTGTGGTCAAGCTGATGGCGGAGCGGCTGGAAATGGAGTCGGAACACGGCAAACGCATCATGGGCGTGCTGCTGTTTCAGGATCTGGCCCTGGTGCCCTTGCTGGTGTTGGTGCCAGCACTCGGTGCCTCGGCGCAAAACCTGGTCGGCGCACTCGCTCTGGCGGCCTTGAAGGCCACCTTGCTGGTGACCGTGCTGCTGGTGGGTGGCCAGCATGTGATGCGGCGCTGGCTGACCCTGGTGGCCAGGCGCAAGAGCGAAGAGCTGTTTGTGCTGAATCTGCTGTTCATCACGTTGGGCCTGGCCTGGCTGACGCAGGAGGCCGGCCTGAGCCTGGCACTGGGCGCCTTTATTGCCGGCATGTTGATTTCCGAGACCGAATTCAAGCACCAGGTGGAAACCGATATCCGCCCCTTCCACGATGTGCTCTTGGGCCTGTTTTTCATCAGCATCGGCATGCTGCTTGACTGGCGACTGGTGCTGCAAAACTGGGGCTTGGTGTTGTTGCTGGTGCTGATCCCGCCCCTGCTCAAGCTGGCATTGACGACGGCCCTTTCGCGCGCCTTGGGCGCATCTACCGGGGTGGCGCTGCGCACCGGACTGTATCTGGGGCAGGCCGGGGAGTTCGGCTTTGTGCTGCTCACCCTGGGGGCGGAAAACGCCCTGTTGGCGCCCGAACTGCTCAATCCGATCCTGGCCGCCATGGTGTTGTCCATGGTGGTCACGCCGTTTGTGGTGATGTACAGCAATGCCATCGTGATGCGCCTGGTGTCCACCGAGTGGCTGCAACAGTCGCTGCAGCTGACCCACATTGCCAGTAAATCCATCAAGGTGAATCGGCATGTGCTGATTTGCGGCTTTGGCCGCTGCGGCCAGAACCTGGCACGGGTGCTGGAGAGCCAGAACATCCCCTACATGGCGCTGGACCTCGACCCGGAGCGGGTGCGCCAGGCGGCGGCGGCCGGACTGGCCAGAGCCAGCGCCGTGGTGGTGACCTATCTGGATGAACCGGCGGTGTTCAAGGTGCTGGCCAATACCCAGGCCCATGCGCCGCAGGTGCCGGTGATCGTGCGCACCCAGGACGACCACCATCTGGAGCAGTTGCGAGCGGCCGGTGCCACCGAGGTGGTGCCCGAGGCGATTGAAGGTTCGCTGATGCTGGCCAGCCATGCGCTGGCGCTGGTGGGTGTGCCGATGCGCCGCGTGATCCGCATCGTGCAGGACCAGCGCGACGCGCGCTACAACCTGCTGCGCGGTTTCTTCCACGGCGCCGATGACAGCTCGGTGGATGAACTGGAGCACGAGCGCCTGGCCACTGTCACCCTGCCACCGGGTTCCCGGGCGGCGCAGCAGCCCGTGGCGGCCTTCGCACTGGAGAGTCTGGGTGTGCGCGTCATCAGCCTGCGGCGCAGCCATGGCAAGCCCATGCCTGCCGATGCGCTGACGCTGCTGGAGGACGGCGACACCCTGGTGCTATCGGGCAAGGCCGAAGCGCTGGCGCTGGGCGAACAGCGCCTGCTCAGAGGCTAAGCCTGGCTCAAGGCACAATCGGATCTTTCGCCCAAACTCCACACCTGTATGCAACACCTCAGCGTGAACCAGTATCTGCGTGACCACATCCGTACCGTGCCCGATTGGCCAGCGCCGGGCGTGCAGTTTCGCGACATCACGCCGCTGCTGCAGGATGCCAAGGTATTTCGGGTACTCATCGACGCCTTTGTCCACCGCTACATGGACCCCGCGTTGCGCCCCGATGTGGTGGCCGGCCTGGATGCGCGCGGCTTCATCATCGGCGCGGTGGTGGCCTATGAGCTGAACGTCGGCTTTGTGCCGATCCGCAAAAAAGGCAAGCTGCCCTTCACCACGGTGGAAGAAACCTACGAACTGGAATACGGCAGCGCCACGGTGGAGCTGCATACCGATGCGGTCAAGCCGGGCCAGCGCGTGCTGCTGATTGACGACCTGATTGCCACCGGAGGCACCATGATGGCCGGTCGGCGCCTGCTGGAGCGCCAGGGCGCCATCGTGATGGAAGGGGCGGCGCTGGTGGACCTGCCGGAGCTGGGCGGCTCAGACAAGCTGCGGGAGTCCGGACTGTCGCTGTTTACGCTGGTGGATTTCGCCGGCCATTAAAGCGCTGCGGGCTGGCTGGCCCGCTCACTTACCGATGCAGAACTGGGAAAAGATCACCCCCAGCAAGTCATCCGATGTGAATTCGCCGGTGATCTCACTCAATGCGCCCTGGGCCAAGCGCAGTTCTTCGGCCAACAGGTCCAATGCCTGAGCCTGGGACGCCAAATGCAGCGCAGCCGCCTGGCAATGGGCTTCCACCCGGCGCAGCGCCTGAATATGGCGTTCGCGGGCCATAAAGCTGCCGCCCGCCGGGGCCTGCCAACCGGCAGCTTCCAGCAAGGCGCGGCGCAAGGCGTCCAGGCCGCTGCCGGTCTTGGCCGAGAGCGTGATGCCTCCACCGTGCTGAGCATCACCGCTTTCAAGGGGCGCCGCGTCGGCCTTGTTCCAGACATCGATCACCGGTACGGCAGAGGGCAATTTTTGCAACAAGGTGGCGGCGATATCGGCGTCACCGGCCTGGTATTCGGTCTGCTCAATGCGCGTCAGGTCATGCAAAAACAGCAGCACGTCGGCCGCCGCAATCGCCTCCCAGGCGCGGGCAATGCCGATTTGCTCGACTACGTCCACGCTGTCGCGCAGGCCTGCGGTGTCAATCACATGGATCGGCACGCCCTCGATTTGTATCGTCTCCTGCACCCGGTCACGGGTGGTGCCGGCAATCGGCGTGACGATGGCCAGCTCGGCCCCCGCCAGGGCGTTTAGCAGGGAAGACTTGCCGGCGTTCGGTTGACCCGCAATCACCACCTTGATGCCTTCGCGCAGCAACACACCTTGCGCCGCACGGGCAAACACCGCCTGCACGCGGTCCTGTATGCGGGTGAGCTGGCCTGTGGCATCGGCCTTTTGCAGAAAGTCGATTTCTTCTTCCGGAAAGTCTAAGGTGGCTTCGACCAGCATGCGCAGGTGGATGATGGCGTCGCGCAAGGCGTGGATTTCAATGGAAAAGGCGCCCGACAGCGACTGCGCCGCGCTGCGGGCTGCCGCCTCGGTGCTGGCGTCGATCAGGTCGGCAATCGCCTCGGCCTGAGCCAGATCGATCTTGTCGTTGAGGAACGCTCGCTCGGAAAATTCTCCGGCGTTGGCCAGGCGCAGACCCGGCAACACCCTCGCTCCGCTGACTACGGCTTGCTGCGAAACTTCCAAGCAACGTGCCAGCAGCAGTTGCAGCACCACCGGCCCACCATGGGCCTGGAGCTCCAGCACGTCTTCTCCGGTAAAGGAATGCGGTGCAGGAAAATAGATCGCCAGCCCCTTGTCGATGGCAAGGCCCGCGGCATCAGAAAAGGGAAGATACAGGGCCTGGCGCGGCGCCAAGCTGCGGCCGAAAAGTGCATCAATCAGTGGCGAGAGATTCTTGCCACTGACCCGCACAATCCCCACCGCCCCCCGGCCGGGCGCCGTGGCAATGGCCAGAATGGGATCGTGGTGGCGTGAGAGCATGAGAGGCGCCGAAGGCGCTTCGGGGGGGAGCTTAGAACTTAGGTAAGTTGAACTTGGGCGGCACACCCATGCGCGTGTTGATGATCCATTGCTGTGCAATCGACAACACGTTGTTGGTGATCCAGTACATCACCAGGCCCGAGGGGAAGAAGAAGAACATCACGCTGAAGGCCAGCGGCATGATCCACATCATCTTGGCCTGCATCGGATCCGGCGGTGCCGGGTTCAGTGAAGTCTGCAGCAGCGTGGTCATTGTCATGAACAGCGGCAGCAGGTAATACGGGTCCGGCGCCGACAGGTCATGAATCCATAGCGCCCAGGGCGCGCCGCGCATTTCCACCGTGGACAGCAGCACCGAGTACAGCGCAATGAACACCGGAATCTGGATCACGATGGGGAAGCAGCCGCCCATGGGGTTGACCTTCTCCTCGCGGTAGATGCGCATCATCTCCTGCTGCATTTGCTGCGGCTTGTCCTTCAGGCGCTCGCGCATTTCCATGATCTTGGGGTTGATGGCCTTCATCTTGGCCATGCTGGAGTAGGCCTTGGCATTGAGCCAGTAAAAGGCGATCTTCAGCAACAGCACCAGGGCGACAATCGACCAGCCCCAGTTCTGGATAAAGCCATGCAGCTTGTCCAGCAACCAGTACAGCGGCTTGGCCAGAATCGTCAGGCGGCCATAGTCTTTCAGCAGTTCCAGGCCGGGCGTCAAGGCCTCCAGCATTTTTTCTTCCTGCGGTCCGATAAACAGCTTGGCCTCTACCGCCTTGCTGGCGCCGGGTGCCAGGGTTTCCAAGGGCGCCACCATGGTCGCGCGGTAGCAGCAATCGGCCAGCGGTGCACCAATGTCCACCGCATCCATGGAGATGGTGCGCTGCATGCCATCGGGCAGTATCCAGGCGCTGGCGAAGTAATGCTGGACCATGGCAACATAGCCGTTGGTGCTGGAGTTCTCGAAATCGGCCTTGTGCTTCTTGATGTCAGAAAAATCCACTTTCTGGAACTTTTTGGCCTCGGTGTACACGGCCGGGCCGGTGTAGGTGGAGTAGAAGGAAGAACCTCCGGCGGGCTTGTTGCCGTCGCGCACCAGTTGCAAATAGAGCTGGGCAGATTGGGCCGTGGCCGAGGTGTTGATCAACTCGTGCTTGACGACGATATCGTAAGCGCCGCGGCGCAGGGTATAGGTCTTGACCAGCTTGATGCCGCCCACGTCGGGCGAGCTAAAGCTGATCACCAGCTCGTTCTGTCCGTCTGCCAGGCTGTGCGCGCCGCTGGCCACCATCACCGTCTTGTGCGTGGGGAAGGCGCCACCGGTGCTACCGGCCACAACGCCGGACTGGGCCATGTAGATGCGGTCCTTGCTGTCATCCAGCAGCACAAAATTTTTGCTCTTGTTTTCGGCGTCGGGATACTTCAGGAACTCGGCGCGCACCAGAGAGCCGCCCTCGGTGTCCAGCGTGAGCTTGAGCACGTCGGTAGAAACGTCGAAGCGCTCATGGGCTGCTGCAGCCACGGCCGAGGCCACCGGCGGCGCGAGCGCAGCGGTCTGGTTGGAGGCGGCGCTAGGCACCGACGCATCGCTCACAGGGGGCTTGCCCAGCGCGCTGGGCGCAACGATCTGAGTGGCCGGACCGGGGAAGAAGGTGGCCTTTTTTCCATTGGCGACTTGCCACTGGTCCCAGAGCATCACCATGGCAAAGCCAAAGATCACCCACAAAATGGTGCGGCGGATATCGTTCATGAGGATTTCTTTTCAGACGGAGAAAGCAGACGGCCAAACAGCCGCGGAGATTCAACGGGTACCGGGTCTGCACCCCCGGCGCACCAGGGGTGGCAGCGCGCAAGGCGTGCCGCCGTGAGATAACTACCCCAGGCAGCACCATGCTGCTCCAGAGCCTGCAGCGAGTATACGGAACAAGTGGGCTCAAATCGGCAGGAACTGCCCAGGCTGGGGCTCAGAAACAGGCGATAAGCCCGCACCAGGGCCATCAACACGGAGCGCATCAGGCAGCAGCCTTGGCGCCCGGGCAGGCACGCTGGAACAAACTCAAGAGTTCTGCACGCACGGCCGCCTTGAGGACTTCCGAGGAAGCACTCACAAACTGTTTGCGATCGAACGCGGCGCGCAAACGCACCACATGGGCAGCAACACCTAAATGCGGCTCGAACTGCAGGCTCAGGTTGTAAATCTGGCGCTTGATGGCGTTGCGGGTCACTGCCCGTTTGGCCCAGCGCTTGGGGACCATGGCCCCCAGCCAGACGCCTTGCTGCGCAAAAAGGGGCGCTTGCACCACGCCTTCGCGCGGCCCATCAGAACCCAAACCCGCACAATGAAGTGCAAAGTGGGTGGTTCGGGCCAGTGTTTTCCCAGACAAGGCCACCTGGAATTGGGGCCGGGTTTTCAATCGCTGCATGGGAAAGCACACTGCAACCCCCTGAGACAGTGCCCCAAGAAATGACCGATCAGAATGGCTCGGACGGGATTAGACCGCCAGGCGCTTGCGGCCCTTGGCACGGCGCGCGTTGATCACGGCGCGACCACCACGGGTCTTCATGCGGACCAGAAAGCCGTGGGTACGAGCGCGGCGAATTTTGGAAGGTTGGTAAGTGCGTTTCATTTTGAATCTCTGCTAAATCTTTGGCTTGTGCCCCGACAACAATCAGGGAAACCCAGGATTATCGCAAATTTTCACGCCCACGGCAAGGCCTTTGACCAGATTCTGCATTTAGGGCAAAAAGAGTGGGCAGAATAAAAAATGTGGATAAGGCTTTGATAAATTACAATTTCAGATGCAAAAAACCAAAAATATCCACAGAAGTCGAGAACAAGAATGAGCACGGGACAATCCTCCGGCAGCCGGCAAACGGCTGCCAATGACATCGGTCAAAGCCTATGGCAAACCTGCATAGAGCAGCTGGCTCAAGAGCTACCGGAACAGCAGTTCAACACCTGGATCAAGCCCCTGCAGGCACAGGTGCAGGACGACCTTTCCAGGGTCACCATCTTTGTTGCCAACCGCTTCAAACTCGACTGGGTGCGGGCCCAGTACAGCGGCCGCATCGCCAGCATGCTGGAGAAACTATATGGTCAGCCGGTACAGATTGAGTTAGCAATCACTCCGCGCGAAGCGGTTGTCAGACCTCATTTTGTGGCCGCATCATCCGAGGCCGTGGTGATCGACGATGTGGTGGAAGTGGGCGAAGACCGCAACCTGGGCACGCCCAAGAACCGGCTCAACGGCATGCTCACCTTCGAGACCCTGGTGGAGGGTACGGCCAACCGCATGGCGCGCGCTGCAGCCATGCACGTGGCGACCATGCCGGGCCATCTGTACAACCCGCTTTTCATCTATGGTGGCGTCGGTCTGGGCAAGACCCACTTGATGCACGCCGTGGGCAACCGCTTGCTGCAGGACAAGCCCGGTGCACGAGTTCTCTACATCCATGCGGAGCAGTTCGTGTCCGATGTGGTTAAGGCCTACCAGCGCAAGACTTTTGACGAATTCAAGGAGAAATACCACTCGCTTGACCTGCTGTTGATCGATGACGTGCAGTTCTTTGCCAACAAGGAGCGCACCCAGGAAGAGTTTTTCAACGCCTTTGAGGCGCTGCTGACCAAGAAGTCGCACATCGTGATGACCAGCGACACCTATCCCAAGGGTCTGGCCGACATCCACGAGCGCCTGGTGTCGCGTTTCGACTCCGGGCTGACGGTGGCGATTGAGCCGCCGGAGCTGGAAATGCGCGTAGCCATTTTGATCAACAAGGCGCGCGCCGAGGGCACGGAAATGCCTGAAGAGGTGGCGTTTTTTGTCGCAAAAAATGTGCGCTCCAATGTGCGCGAGCTCGAAGGCGCGCTGCGCAAAATCTTGGCCTATTCGCGCTTCAACCAGAAAGAAATCTCGATTGCGCTGGCGCGCGAAGCCCTGCGCGACCTGCTGTCGATCCAGAACCGGCAAATTTCGGTGGAGAACATCCAAAAGACCGTGGCCGACTACTACAAGATCAAAATTGCCGACATGTACTCCAAGAAGCGCCCAGCCAGCATTGCCCGGCCGCGCCAGATCGCCATGTACCTGGCCAAGGAGCTGACGCAAAAAAGCCTGCCGGAAATCGGCGAACTGTTTGGCGGACGCGACCACACCACGGTGCTGCACGCGGTGCGCAAGATTGGCGGCGAGCGCCAGCAAATGACCGAGCTGAACCAACAACTCCACGTTCTAGAACAGACCCTCAAGGGCTGATTTCCAAAAACAAGGAAAGAAGCCCGGCAAATGCTGCATAAAACAGCGAAAATGACGGGTATTTAACAAAGTCGCCGATCCGCGGGGATTTTTGGCGCCACAGAGACTCTGAAAGAGATTGACATGATCGTATTGAAGGCAACGCAAGACAAAGTTCTCTCGGTTCTGCAATCCGTTGCCGGCATTGTGGAGCGCCGCCATACCTTGCCGATTCTTGCCAATGTGCTGCTGCGAAAATCGGGAACGTCGATCCAGCTCACCACCAGCGACCTGGAAATCCAGATTCGCACCACCGCCGAACTGGGTGGCGACGCTGGCAATTTCACCACCACCATCGGCGCACGCAAGCTGATCGACATTCTGCGCACCATGCCGGGGGATCAGGCCGTGTCGCTGGAGTCCAGCCAGAGCAAGGTCATCCTCAAGGGTGGCAAGAGCAAGTTCACGCTGCAAACCATGCAGGCCGAAGACTTTCCGCTGGTGCAGGAATCGGCCAACTTTGGCCCCGTTTTCAGCGTGCCGCAAAAGACGCTGAAAGACCTGCTGGGCCAGGTGGCATTTGCAATGGCCGTGCACGATATCCGCTATTACCTCAACGGCATTTTGTTTGTCGCAGAAGGCCAGCAGCTCAGCCTGGTGGCCACCGACGGCCACCGCCTGGCCTTTGCCTCGGCCACGCTGGATGTAGAAGTGCCCAAGCAGGAGGTGATTCTGCCGCGCAAGACAGTGATCGAGCTGCAGCGCCTACTGGGCGACGGCGATGGTGCGATTGAAATGCAATTCGCCAACAACCAGGCTAAGTTCACATTTGACGGCATGGAGTTTGTGACCAAGCTGGTCGAGGGCAAGTTCCCCGACTACAACCGCGTCATCCCCAAGAACCACAAGAACAAGATCACGCTGGGCCGCGCCGCGCTGCTGTCTACGCTGCAGCGCACCGCCATCCTGACCAGCGACAAGTTCAAGGGCGTGCGCCTGAATATCGATCCTGGCACTTTGCGAGTGGCCTCCAACAATGCCGAGCAGGAAGAAGCGGTGGACGAGCTCGACATCGACTACGGCGGCGACAGCATAGAGATCGGTTTCAACGTCACCTATTTGATCGACGCGCTGGCCAATATGAGCCAGGACATGGTGGCGCTGGAGCTGTCCGACGGCAACAGTTCGGCGCTGTTCACCATCCCCGATAACGCGACCTTTAAGTACGTCGTCATGCCGATGCGGATTTAAGGCCAGGCGCCCCAAAGCGATTCGACACAAACCCCCGCCCTGCGGGGGTTTGGTCATTCCAGAGTTTGAGATTTTGTGAGAGAAGTAAGCCATGACTGATAACAACAAGCCCGATTCAACCCCCGAAAACGGCGCTGACACAGAAGCGGTACACACCGGCGAAGGCGGATCCGAGAGCTCCAACTTCCAACCCACCATCGACGCCCACCAGGCCGGTGCCTCCGAGGCCTATGGCGAAGGTTCGATCCAGATTCTCGAAGGCCTGGAGGCGGTGCGCAAGCGTCCCGGCATGTATATCGGCGACACGTCGGATGGCACCGGCCTGCACCACCTGGTGTTCGAGGTTGTGGACAACTCGATCGACGAATCTTTGGCCGGCCACTGCGATGACATCCTGGTCACCATCCACTCCGACAACTCCATCAGCGTGGTCGACAACGGCCGCGGCATTCCCACCGGCGTGAAGATGGACGACAAGCACGAGCCCAAGCGCAGTGCCGCCGAAATCGCGCTGACCGAACTGCATGCCGGTGGCAAGTTCAACCAGAACAGCTACAAGGTCTCCGGCGGTCTGCACGGTGTGGGCGTTTCCTGCGTCAACGCGCTGTCCAAAATGCTCCGCCTGACCATCCGCCGCGACGGCAAGGTCCATGTGATGGAGTTCAGCAAGGGCTTTGTGCAGAACCGCCTGATTGAAACCGTGAATGGCGTGGAAGTCTCGCCCATGCGCGTGACCGGCGAGACCGAACGCCGTGGCACCGAGGTGCATTTTTCACCGGACCTGGAAATTTTCCAGACCAACACCGACTTTCATTACGAGATTCTGAGCAAACGCCTGCGCGAGCTGAGCTTCCTGAACAACGGCGTCAAGATCCGCCTCAAGGACGAGCGCACCGGCAAGGAAGACGACTTCTCGGGCGCAGGTGGCGTCAAGGGCTTTGTCAACTTCATCAACAAGGGCAAGACCGTGTTGAACCCCAACGTGTTCCACGCCATGGGCGACCGACAAAGTGACCAGGGTACCAACATCGGTGTCGAAGTGGCGATGCAGTGGAACAGCGGCTACAACGAGCAGGTGCTGTGTTTCACCAACAACATTCCGCAGCGCGACGGTGGCACCCACCTGACGGGTTTGCGCGCCGCCATGACGCGCGTCATCAACAAATACATTGACGACAGCGAGATCGCCAAAAAGGCCAAGGTTGAGGTGAGCGGCGACGACATGCGCGAAGGCCTGTGCTGTGTGCTCTCTGTGAAGGTGCCCGAGCCCAAGTTCAGCAGCCAGACCAAGGACAAGCTGGTGTCATCGGAAGTGCGCGGCCCGGTGGAAGACATTGTGTCAAAGCTGCTGCACGACTACCTGCAGGAGCGTCCAGCGGACGCCAAGATCATTGTCGGCAAGATCATCGAGGCGGCCCGCGCCCGTGAAGCGGCCCGCAAGGCGCGCGACATGACACGCCGCAAGGGTGTGCTCGACGGCATGGGCCTGCCCGGCAAGCTGGCGGACTGCCAGGAAAAAGACCCGGCGGGCTGCGAAATCTACATTGTCGAGGGCGACTCCGCCGGTGGCTCCGCCAAGCAGGGTCGCGACCGCAAGTTCCAGGCGATCCTGCCGCTGCGCGGCAAGATTTTGAACGTGGAAAAAGCGCGCTACGAGAAGCTGCTCACCAGCAACGAAATTCTCACGCTGATCACCGCTTTGGGCACCGGCATCGGCAAGGCCGGTGGCAGCACCGGCAACGACGACTTCAATGTTGCCAAGCTGCGCTACCACCGCATCATCATCATGACCGACGCCGACGTGGACGGCGCCCACATCCGCACCCTGCTCTTGACCTTCTTCTACCGCCAGATGCCCGAGTTGGTGGAACGCGGCCACATCTACATTGCGCAGCCGCCGCTGTACAAGGTCAAGGCCGGCAAGGAGGAGCTGTACCTGCAAGGCGCGGGCGACCTCGACAACTTCCTGTTGCGCATCGCCCTGGTCAACGCCTCGGTGTTTACCGGCGGCCCTGCAGGCACCACCTTGAATGGCGACACACTGGCCGAGCTGGCGCGCAAGCACCAGGTGGCCCAGGCCGTCATCGCACGCCTGAAGAACTTCATGGACGCAGAAGCTTTGCGAAGCGTCGCCGATGGCGTGGCGCTGAACCTGGACACCGTGGCCGACGCAGAAATTTCGGCTGCCGCGCTGCAAGCCAAGCTGCCCGACGCCGAAGTGGCGGGCGAGTTTGACGTGCGCACCGACAAGCCGATTCTGCGCATCAGCCGCCGCCACCACGGCAATGTCAAAAGCAGCGTGCTGACGCAGGACTTTGTGCACGGTTCCGACTACCGCGCGCTGGCCGATGCTGCCAACACCTTCAAGGGCCTACTGAGCGAAGGAGCACGCGTCATGCGCGGCGAGGGCGAGCGCCAGAAGGAAGAAAAGGTCAACGACTTCCGCGAAGCCATGGCCTGGCTGATTGCCCAGGCCGAGAATTCCACCAGCCGCCAGCGCTACAAGGGACTGGGCGAAATGAACCCCAGCCAGCTCTGGGAAACCACCATGGACCCGACCGTGCGCCGCCTGTTGCGCGTGCAGATCGACGACGCCATCGAGGCCGACCGCGTATTCACCATGCTGATGGGCGATGAGGTGGAGCCGCGCCGCGAGTTCATCGAGACCAACGCCCTGCGGGCTGGCAACATCGATATTTGATCTACGGACCCCACCACGCAATGAACAAAGCCGTCACGCCAGATGCCCACCAGGAACGCGCAAACGCTACCGACATGGAGGCATTGGCAAGGCAGATCGGCATTCCACCCCGACCGGTTGTGGTGCAGCAACTGCAGACCGAACTGGGCAAGGCCGATCCGGACATCCGCAAGGCCGCTCAGATTGTGAGCCTGGATGTGGCCTTGACGGTCACCGTATTGAAGACCGTCAATTCGCCCATGTTTGGTCTGAGCCGCCGCGCCGATTCGATCGAGCAAGCCGTGGCATTGATCGGGTTGAAGCAGTTGTCCATTCTGGTCACCGCGCTTTCGGTGCGCAGCGTGCTCAAAGGCGATGCGCAGGCCCTGGCCCGGTTTTATGACAGCAGCAGCAAAAAAGCTTACGCCATGTCGCGCATGGCAAAGGCCACCCGCGTCGTGGAGGTCGGGCTGGCGCAGTCGTTTGGCCTGTTCTGTGATGTAGGCATTCCCCTGTTGCGCAACAAGTTTCCGAGTTACACCGAAACCCTCAAAATTGCCAACATGGATAGCGAGCGGCCGTTCACTGCGGTGGAACAGTTGGCGCACAACACCGACCACGCGATGATAGGCGGCATCATGGCAAGGTCTTGGCTGCTGCCGGAGCAGGTTTGCCTGGCCATCCGTTTGCATCACGACTATTCGGTTTTCCTCGATCCCAAAATCTCCCCTGACGTGACGCGCCTGATCGCACTGGGCCTGGTGGCGGAAGTTGCCATCCAGCGCTACGCACGGCTGCATGCCACGGCCGAATGGTTCAAGGGCGGCGACTATGTGGCCGGGGCCTTGGTGCTGGGGCCCGCTGAAGTGGAAGAATGGATAGAGCAATTGATCGAAGATTTCGCAACCGGCGTTGAATAGTTGACATGCTGATTGCTTTCATCTTTATCGCCGGCATTTGGGCCGGTCTGCAAAATTCACTGGCCGGTGGTGGCTCCTTCGTCACTCTGCCGATGCTGATCGTTTCGGGCATGTCGCCACTGGCAGCCAACATCACCTCCACCGTGGCCCTGTTTCCGGGCCAGATCACCTCGGGCTATGCGGGCCGCAAGCTGGTGACCGGTGCTGGTAAGCTGTCGTTTCGGGCGCTGTTGGCCGTCAGCGTGCTGGGTGGCGCGCTGGGCGGACTGCTCTTGCTGCACACGCCCTCCACGCTGTTTGCCAGGCTGGTGCCCTGGCTGGTGCTGTTTGCAACCGTCGTATTTGCCTGGGGCAGCTTCCTGCGCAAGAGCGACTCGTCCGGCGTGCATCTGGGCGCAGCGGGCGCCGCCATCACCCAGTTTTGCATTGCCATTTATGGCGGCTATTTTGGCGGCGGTATCGGCTTTCTGATGATGGCCGCCCTGACCATGGCCGGTCTACCCACGCGCAACGCGGGCGCCACCAAGAACGCCCTGGGCGGCGTCATGAATGCGGCTGCGGTGCTGCTGTTTGTCACCTCACCCGAGGTGCATTGGATGGAAGCCTTGGTGATGGGCTCGGGCGCCATTCTGGGCGGCTTGCTGGGCTCCTGGGCGCTGCACCGCATCAACGAACGCGTGCTGCGCGCGGCCATCGTGGCCATAGGCGTCTGCCTGACCGTAGCGCTGTTCGTCAAACCTATTTAAAAGTACCCTCTGATCCATGACAGCACCTATCCTGCTCAGCATCGAAGCCCTGGGCTTTCCCTGGAAAACCATAGACCCGTTTCTGTTCTGTGTGCACCACAACGACGCCTATCCGCGCGGCAACGCCGTACAGGGGCCGGATGCGTCGCTGGCCGGACGCAATCTGGGACAGGACTTTGGCGGCAAGGATGGCTGGAGCATGTACCACGGCAAGACCGTGCCCGGCTTCCCGGCCCATCCCCACCGCGGCTTTGAAACCGTCACCATCATGCGCCGCGGCCTGATTGACCACTCCGACTCGGTCGGCGCCACAGCGCGCTTTGGCGAGGGCGATGTGCAGTGGCTCACGGCCGGCAAGGGCATCGTGCACTGCGAAATGTTTCCGCTGGTGCATGACACAAAACCCAACCCGGCCGAGCTGTTCCAGATCTGGCTGAACCTGCCGGCCAAGGACAAGATGGTCGAGCCGCACTTCAGCATGTTCTGGCACGAGGACATTCCCAAGCTGCGCTTTACGGATGCCAACGGAGCGGCCACCCATGTCAGCTGCGTCGCCGGTCACCTGGCCGATGTGCACGGCCTGCCTCCGCCACCCGACTCCTGGGCAGCAAAACCCGAGGCAGACCTGGCCATTCTCACCCTGCGCCTGGAGCCGGGGGCGCGCTGGACCCTGCCTGCGGCGGCCGGAGCGGGCACGCGGCGCCTGCTCTACTTTTTCAAAGGTCAGCGGCTGTCCATGGCCGGGCAGTGGGTGGAGCCGGGACAGGTGATTGAGGTGCGGGCCGGCGTTGAGCTGGACCTCATCAACGGCGATGCCGAGTCCGAGCTGCTGATGCTGCAGGGCCGCCCGATCGGCGAGCCGGTGGCGCAATACGGTCCGTTCGTGATGAATACCGATGCCGAGATTCAGCAGGCCTTTGCCGACTACCGCCGCACCGAATTTGGCGGCTGGCCCTGGGGCGTACCGGACCCGGTGCACCCGCGCGAAAGCGGCCGCTTTGCCAAGCATGCCGACGGCCGCGTGGAGAAGCCGACTTAAGGCTTAAGGTGAAGGCGGAACGCGCCTTCGCACCGCCTGGAGAATGCCACGCAAAATCTCCAGCGGCGGCGGCGGACAGCCCGGCACCACCGCATCAACCGGAATCACGTTGGACACCCGGCCACAGCTGGCATAGCTCTCGCCAAAAATGCCACCGTCGCAGCCGCAGTCGCCCACGACCAGCACCAGCTTGGGCTCGGGCGTGGCATCAAAGCTGCGCTTCAAGGCCGTCTCCATATTGCGTGACACCGGCCCGGTCACCAGGAGCAAATCGGCATGGCGCGGACTGGCAACAAACTTGATGCCCAGTCCTTCGAGGTTGTAGTAGGGATTGCCCAGGGCGTTGATCTCCAGCTCGCAGCCATTGCAGGAACCGGCATCGATCTGACGGATGCAGAGCGCCTGGCCCAGGATCTGCAACACCTCGGACTGGATGCGACTGGTCTCGTCGGCGGCCGCCGCGCCTATGTCTGGCGCTGGCTCACTATGGCAACCGGCCTTGCCAATCTGGCGCAGGACTCTCCAGATCATAGGTCTTGCCCCGAATAGCTGAGGTTGAAGGATTTGTTGATGAGTGGAAAGTCGGGCACGATGTTACCCATGATGGCGTGCTCCAGCACCGGCCAGTTTTGCCAGGACGGGTCATGTAGATGGCAGCGCAGTATGCGATTTTCCTGGTCGGCACCGGCCAGCTCCAGCGCCACAAAAATCTCGCCGCGCCAGCCCTCCACCCAGCCCGCACCGCGCGCCGCGTCCCGCGGCAATCGCACTTCAAGCTTTACCGGTCCCGGCGGCAGCTCGGCCAACATCTGCCGAATCAGGCGCAACGATTCAAACAGCTCGTGAAAGCGCACCAGCACGCGCGCCGCCACATCGCCGCCTTGGTGAGTGGCCATCGCCACCTGCAACTGGCTGTAAGGCAGCCAGGGCTGGTCACAGCGCAGGTCCCAGGATTGGCTGCTGGCACGTCCGGCCAGGCCGGTGAGGCCCAGGCGCGCAGCCAGCGCCGGTGTCACACGGCCGGTGCTCAAGAACCGGTCCTGCAGACCCGAATGCGCCTCATAAATGGTGAACAGCGTGCGCACCTCGGCCTCCAAGGCATCGCAGAGTTGTGCCTGGCTTTCGCAATGCTCGCGAGTCAGGTCTGTACTGACGCCGCCGGGAGCTACGCAGTCCATCATCAGACGATGACCAAAGGCAGTCATCGAGCCGCGCAGCCAGTTTTCGCGCAGCCTTGAAAACTGCGCCAGGCCAAAGGCAAAGGCGGCGTCATTGCCCAACGCCCCCAGATCGCCCAGGTGGTTGGCCACGCGCTCGCGCTCCAGCATCAGGGCGCGCAACCAGGCGGCGCGCTCCGGCACGGTGATGCCGCAGGCCGACTCCAGCGCCATGCAATAGGCCCAGGCATAGGCCACGGTGGAGTCGCCCGACACACGGCCTGCAAGCCGCGCCGCCTGCAGCGGTGGCAACTGGGTCATGCGTTGCTCTATACCCTTGTGCGTGTAGCCCAGGCGCTGCTCCAGACGCAGCACTTTTTCACCCACCACCGAGAAGCGGAAATGCCCCGGCTCGATGATGCCGGCATGCACCGGGCCGACGGCGATTTCATGCACGCCATCCCCCTCCACGCGCACAAACGGATAGTCGCTGAGGGGCGTGGGGGCCACGGCTTGCGGCTCGCCTGCGCCTTGTTGCAAAGGGACGTAGTCCGCTGGCCAGGCACCGTGGTTCAGCCAGGGCCGCGTATCGCTGGCACCCTGTGCCTGCACCCTAGACAGATCGGCTGCGGCACGCTGCATGCGCATAGCCACTGGAAACAGCGGAACCAGGTCCGGATAGACCCGTTGACCCTCGACCTGCGCCAGGGGCACGGACAACCAGAAGGCCCCCTCCAGCGTGGCATAGCTGGCGCACATGCAGGCAGGTGCTCCAGCGGCCAAAGCCTCTACAGCGCGTGCCGGGTCCATCGGTTCATCACGCAGTTCCGCCGCACCAGCCCACAGCGCCAGCAGGCGCCCGCCCGCTTGGCGTAAGGCAGCGGCGGCCTTCAGCCATTCTTCGGCTGTCAGATGCGCGTGCCAGATCGGTACAGGCGCCGCAAGCGCCACCGCTTCAAGAGTGAGTCCGGGTACCTGCATGGCTTAACTTCCCAACATCTTGGAGGCCTGCACATACCAGCCATTCAAATACGGCGGGATATACAGGCCCAGCACCAGCGCCAGCAGCAGGTGCGCAAACACCGGTATCAGCGCCGGAGGATGGGCCAGCGGCTTGAGCTCGGTATCGCCAAACACCATGGGCAGCACGCGCACCAGAATCGACGCAAAGGCCACGACCAGCGCCAGGAACAGAAACGGCGCAGCCCAGGGCTGCTCGCGCATGGCGGTGGTGAGGATCAGAAACTCGCTGGCAAACACGCCAAACGGCGGCATGCCCAGAATCGCCATCACGCCTATCATCAGGCCCCAGCCCACCGTGGGGTTGACCTTGATGAGGCCTCGGATCTCGCTCATCATCTGGGTACCGGCCTTTTGCGTGGCGTGGCCCACCGTGAAAAAGATCGCCGACTTGACCAGGGAGTGCACCGTCATGTGCAGCAGCCCTGCAAAGTTGGCCACCGGGGTGCCCATGCCAAAGGCAAAGGTGATGAGGCCCATGTGCTCGATGGACGAGTAGGCAAACATGCGCTTCACATCCTTTTGCCTGGAGAGGAAAAACGCCGCCACCGTCACCGACAGCAGGCCAAAACCCATCATGATGTGGCCGGCCATGGCCGTGCCCAGCGCGCCATCGGTGAGCACCTTGCAACGCAGCACCGCATACATGGCCACATTCAACAGCAGGCCCGAGAGCACGGCAGACACCGGCGTCGGACCTTCGGCATGGGCGTCGGGCAGCCAGCTGTGCAGCGGCACCAGGCCGACCTTGGTGCCGTAGCCGATCAGCAAAAACACAAACGCCAGCGTGACAATGGTCGGGTCGAGTTGGGCCTTGATGTCGTTCAGATTGGTCCACAACAGGGTGGCGTTTTCCGGTCCCAGCACCCGCTCGGCGGCCATGTACAGCAAGATGGTGCCGAACAGTGCCTGCGCAATGCCAACGCCACACAGAATGAAATATTTCCACGCGGCCTCCAGGCTGGCCGCCGTGCGGTAGACGCTGACCAAGAGCACGGTGGTGAGCGTGGCGGCCTCCATGGCGACCCAGAGCAGCCCCAGGTTGTTGGTGGTAAATCCCAGCAACATGGTGAAGCCAAACAGCTGGTACATGCTGTGGTAAAGCCGCATGCGCGGTGGCGTCATCTTGCCGTGGTCCTGCTCAATGAGCATATAGGGCCGCGAAAAAATCGCCGTACTCAGGCTGACAAAAGCGGTGAGCGTGACCAAAAACACGTTGAGCGGATCGATATAAAACTGGCGGCTCCAGTACCAGGCCGGGCCGTTGTTGATGACCTGCACCGTGAGCACGCAGGCCGCCAAAAAGCTTAGCAGACTGAACAGCACATTGACATCGCGGGCAAAGCTGCGGTGACCGAACAGGGCCAGCACCAGCGAGCCGAGTAGCGGAATGCCGAGTACAAAAAACAGCGCGTTCATGCCTAGTCTTCCCGCAGGGACTCCAGGTGGTGGATGTCCAGGCTGTCAAACTTTTCGCGGATCTGGAACATGAACACGCCCAGGATCAGCACGCCCACCAGCACATCCAGCGCAATGCCAAATTCCACAATCATAGGCATGCCATTGGTGGCCGTGGTGGCGGCAAAGATCAGGCCGTTTTCCATCGACAAAAAGCCGATCACCTGCGGCACCGCCTTGGAACGGGTGATCATCATCATGAAGGCCAGCAGCACGCAGGCCAGCGCAATGCCAAGCGAGCCACCGGCCATCGAATGCGACAGGCGCGACACCGGCAGGGCCAGGCCAAAGGCAAAGATCACCAGCGCAATGCCCACCAGCATGGTGGTCGGAATATTGATGAGGGTCTCCACATCCCAGCGCACATTGAGCTTGCGGATCAGGCGCTGCAGCATCCAGGGAATGAACACCACCTTGAGCAACAGCGTCAGCGCGCCGGACCAATACAGGTCCGGCTGCTGCGTGGCGTAGGCCAGCAGCCAAGACGCTGCCACCAGGGCCGCGCCCTGCATCATGAACAGATTGATCAGCGAGCCAATGCGCCGCTGCGAAATCATGGCGAATGACAGCAACAGGATCAGCGTGGCAAACAGGTTGATGAGCTGCGGAACATGGCGAAGCATCAGCCCACCCCCAACAACACGTTGACCAGCAGGCCGATCACCGCCATCAGAAAGGCGGTGCCCAGAAATTCCGGCACACGGAAGACGCGCATCTTGGCGTTAAGGGTTTCTATCAGCGCCATCAGCGCCCCGCCAATGGCCAGCTTGAACACCAGCACCGGCAGCGCCAACAGCAGGGCCAGCGGCGCATTCGCCTCGGCCACGCCCCAAGGAAAAAACAGCGCCAAGCCAATGCCGGAATAGACAAACAGCTTGAGGCTGGCGGCCCACTCCAGAAGCGCCAGATGGCGTGCCGAATATTCCAGGATCAGCGCCTCGTGGATCATGGTGAGTTCCAGGTGCGTGTCGGGGTTGTCCACCGGCACGCGCGCGTTTTCGGCCAGCGACACCATGGTAAAGGCCACACCGGCCAGCAGCAGGCTGGGGTAAATCGCCAGGTCGCGGTGCGCCAGGGTTTCGACAATTTCGGTCAGCGAGGTGGAACGCGTGATCATGGAGGCACAGAACAGCACCATCAGCAGGGCCGGTTCGGCCAAAAAGCCCACCAGCATTTCGCGCCGCGCACCCAGGGAACCAAAGGCCGTGCCCACATCCATGGCGGCCAGCGACATGAACACGCGGGCCAGTGCAAACAGGCCAACCAGCGCAATGCCATCGGCAGCCGGTGACAGCGGCAGATCGGTGGACAGCGTGGGCACGATGGCGCAGGCCATCAGCATGCAGGCAAAGATCACATAGGGCGCGCTGCGGTACAGCGAGGAGGCATGCTCGGCCATCACCGAATCCTTGTGAAACAGCTTGTGCAGCAGGCGGTAAGGCTGCAGCAGGCTGGGCGGTTTTTTGTTTTGCAAACGGGCACGGCAGGCGTTGACCCAACCGGTGAGCAGCGGCGCCAGCAGCACGGCAGTCAGCAGCGCCAGCGATTGGGAAAATGCACCCAACCAACTCATCGCGTCACCACCAACAGCACTACGATCAGCGTGACAAAGCTGTACATCAGGTAAACCGCAATGCGGCCCTGTTGCAGCTTGCCGATCAGCTTGGAAGTCCGCTCCACCAGGCGCGCCAGCGGCAGGTACAGCCAGTACCACAGCGGGTCTTCCACTACCACCTGGTAGCTGGGCTGTGCATCAAAGGCGCTGGGCAAATGGCGCCGCATGCGAAACAAGGGCTCGAACACCTGGCGTATCGGCTGGCCAAAACCTTCGGCCGTGTCCTGCATGCGCGCGGTCTGCCAGGGAAAGCCGCAGTCCCAGGGCGGCGCACGGCGCAGGCGGCCATGGTAAACGCGGCGCACCAGCACAAATACCAGGCCCATCATGGCCAGAATGCCCAGTAAAAAGAGGGCCGGTGCATAGCTGGCGCGCTCCATGCTCACCGGCACCAGCAGCCAGGCACTGTCGGCCGCGCCATGGGCCAGACCGGCACCGACCAGAATGCGGGTAGCGGGGTCCAGAAGGGCAATCACCTGGTTCGGAAACAAGCCCAACAACACACAGCCCGCCACCAGCCAGGCCATGCCCAGACGCTCCCAGGGTCCGGCATCATGCGCTTGGGCCAACTTCTCTTCGCGTGGCTGGCCCAGAAAAATCACGCCGAAATACTTCACCATGGTGTAGCCGGAAAGTGCGGCAATCAGCGCCACCAGGGCTGCCATCACCGGCACTAGCATGTCCAAAAAGGCGCTGGGCAGGCCCGTGGTGAAGAGAAAGCTTTGCAGCAGCAACCACTCAGCAATAAAGCCACCAAAGGGCGGCAGGCCGGCGCATGCCAATGTACCCACCAGCGTCGCCCAGGCCAACCAGGGCATGGTGCGCATCAGGCCGCCGAGCTTGCCCAGGCTGCGCTCGCCGGTGGCGTGCATGACCGCGCCGGTGCTGCAAAACAGCAGGCTCTTGAAGAAGGCATGGCTGAGCATGTGGTACAGCGCCGCCGTGAGCGCCAGCGCCGCCAGCGCCTTCATGCCATAGGACGAGAACAGCAAGGACAGGCCCATACCGGCGCAGATCAGGCCGATATTTTCAATCGAGGAATAGGCCAGTAGGCGCTTCATATCCACCTGCACGGTGGAGAACACCACACCGAGCAGGGCGGTGGCCAGGCCGACCACCATCAGCACCACGCCCCACCACCAGATGCGCGTCTGCAGCAAATCAAAGCCCACGCGCAGGATGCCGTAGAGCGCGATCTTCAGCATCACGCCACTCATCAGGGCGGAGAACGGCGACGGAGCGGCCGGATGCGCCTCGGGCAGCCAGACGTGCAAGGGCAGGATGCCGGCCTTGGCGCCAAAGCCGAACAGCGCCAGTAAAAAGGCGATTGAACCCCAGAACGGTGTGAGGTGTTGGGCCCGCATATTGGCAAAGCTGTAGTCGCCGGTGTTGGCCTGCAGCAGGCCAAAACACATCAGAATGCCCAGGGCTCCGATATGCGCCACCAACATGTAGATGAAACCAGACTGGCGGATCTCGGGGATGCGGTGGTTGGCCATGACCAGAAAGAACGAGGAGAAGGCCATGGTCTCCCATACCACCATGAACACATAGGCGTCGTCGGCCAGCACCACCATGGCAATGCTGGCCAAGAACACGTGGTACTCCAGGCAGATCAGGCCCGGCGCCGTGCCTTCGCCCTGGCGAAAGTAACCGGCGGCAAACACCGAGACGCCGGCCGACACGCCACCAATCAGCACCAGAAAAAATGCCGACAGACTGTCCAGCCGCACATGAAACGGGAGTTGGGGCAGGCCCAGCGGCAGCACCGCCACTTGCGGGTCGGCAAAGACCGCGCTCAAGGCCACGCCCAGCAAAAGCACCGAGCAGCAGGCACCCAGGGGAAACAGCAGCACGGCCACCAAGCGGAAGCGGCGCAGGGCAAGAATGCCGAGCACGCCGATCAGCAGCCAGGCCGCCACCACGACCAGCACCCAATCCAGATGGACCCAGTTCGGGAGGTGGTTCAAGGGAGGCATGGGAGCTTATTGCGTGCTGCGCAGAAGATACTACTACGGACCTTGTTTCCTGAGGCTTGCCATTTGCACAAGTTGCGAAAAAAGCGGTGGCCCAAGGAAGCAATGTCGTCAAGGATGCCGATTTAGGCGGCAATCTGCTGGGTCGCCGCCACCGTCTGACCCACGGCACCACCACCCTCGATGGCCTCGTGGCTGGCCTTGGTGGCCCTGCCGTTGGTGAGATGGGCGGTGTCGCTGTTCTGCGCAATGGATGCCAACAGGTGCTCAATGCCGACCGTGGTCTGCTCCACGTTGGGTGACTGTTACCTTGCGGCGTACGACAGCGATTGCGCTGGTTGAAGGTGGCCGGCTCGGCAGCTTGCTGCATGGTGGCCTGCACCTTGTCCATGGCCGGGCTCATGCGCGCCTTTTGGCCTGGCCGTCGGCGTCCACGCTGGACCGAATGTTCTTGCGTTCGCTGGCCGGATGTGCGATCAAATGGCCAAAGTTCCCACTGGGGCGGCTGTCGAGCACATAGACGGGGCCGGACGCACTGGCGAATACTGATGCAGATGCAGATGCGGGCACGGTCTATGATGAAACATGTTCAAAATCTACTGGACCGGTGCCAACGACCAAGCCTGCTCGCACGATGAGGAGCTGCTAACCCGCGCACTGGACATCGTCAAACAGAAGCGCGACGCGGGAAACAGCTTTGTCACCATGGTGGCCGAAGACCCCCGCCAGGTCGGCAAACCCGGTGTGGATGCAGTGGTGGACGGCAAGACGCCGGACGGCCAGGACTATGAATGGTCCAAGACCGGCCGCGCCGGCAAGCCACGCAAGCACGACAAGCCACTCGCCCGCAAAGACCAGTGAGGGCTACAGCCCCTATGCAAGCCCTGATAAACGCCATTGCCGCAATGGAACCCGGCACCGATGCTCAACGCATTTTTCACGGCCGCGGCGGACTGCATCCCGGCTATGAACACCTGGCGCTGGACTTCTATCCGCCGGTGTTTGTGCTGACCAGCTTTGTGCCGCTGGAGGATGACACGTTGGCGGCCGTTCAAACCGCCCTGGCATTGCGCTGGCAGCAGCTGATGCCGGGCCAGCCCATCAACTGGGTTTACCAGTGCCGAGTGGACGGCCCGGCCGAAACCCGGCTGATGGCGGGCGAGGTGCCGGATCCGCATGACGTGAGCGAGCACGGCGCGCGCTTTCGGGTCCATGTGCAAAAGGGCCAGAACCACGGCCTGTTTTTGGACATGGCAGCGGGCAGGCAATGGGTGACTGAACACGCCACCAGGCAGCCGGGCCTGCGCGTGCTGAATCTGTTTGCCTACACCTGTGCATTCTCGGTCGTGGCGCTGAAGGCCGGTGCGCGCCATGTGCTCAACGTCGACATGAGCCACGGCGCCATCCGCATCGGACAGCAAAACCACCAGCTCAACGGCATCAGCATCGGTGCCAGCTTTCTGCCACACGACATCTTTTCCACTTGGGGAAAGATCACGCGCGCCGGGCCCTATGACCTGATCATTGTGGACCCGCCAAGCTACCAAAAAGGCAGCTTTGTGGCCACCAAGGACTATGCCAGACTGATGCGCCGCCTGCCAGACCTGCTGATGCACGGCGGCCATGCGCTGCTGTGTTTGAACGCGCCGGAACTGGGAGTGGCGTTTTTACAAAACCAAATGCAGGAACTGGCGCCCAGCATGCGCTTGGTGCAGCGCATTGCCAATCCCAAGGCCTTTGCCGATGTAGATGAGAACCGGTCGCTGAAGGTTTTGCTATACCAAGAGTCCATGGAAATCAGCTGAGGCCGGGACCTGCCCAGGCGCAATAAAGGATGAGTACAAAGCATGCTGCTGCTAGCGCTACAAAAATTTACATAAAAGCCGACGGCATACTATTTTCGTTTGCCTTAAAAATTTCATTTATTCGGACAGTGAATTGGCGTATTATTCGACCTGCGCAATATGTATTGCGCTCATGTGATATTGTTTATTTTTAGATAGTGAATATGGCAACCCTACAAGAACTGATTGCGCAAAAAGAAGCGTTGGAAAAACTCATTCAAGACACCCGTCACACCGAGCTGGCCGAAGCCATCAACAAGGTGAAGGGTTTGATTGCGGATTTTGGACTGACGCAAGAAGATATTTTCGGAGCCGTCCGTGGCGCGAAAAAGCCAAAGGCCGAAGGCTCCAAGGTCGCGGCAAAATACCGTGACCCAGTTTCCGGCAAGGAATGGTCCGGCCGCGGCCTGGCTCCCAAGTGGCTTCAAGGCCGTGAAAAAGCCGAATTTTTGATCAAGTAAGGATTAAACCTTGATATAAAAAGCCCGCGCGATGCGGGCTTTTTAGTTTTTAGCTCGGCCTCCGTCAGGCCTGTGCTCGTCGATCGGTCGGTCAACCCGGCACCAGCGGCCCGAATCCGGGCAGACGTAAGCCGCTTCGCCCTGTATCAGCAGCTGCTCTTGATCCAGCAACAAGGCAGCAGCCGGGTCGGTGTCGAAACTTATATGCAGCACCTGCGCCAACGGTGCATTTTCAATCGGCAGCTCCCAGCTCAGGAATACCTGGCTGCAGTCCTGGTCGGGCGGGAAGTCCGCCGCGTTAAAGCCACTGCGCTGGCGTGCAATCACGGCATGCGGTTGACCTGTATCAAACACCACCACGGTACCCAGGGTCAAGGGAATGCGCTTTCCGGTGACTGCAAAATGCAGGTCCAGGCCCCGGTCCTCACTCAAAAAGAGATTGCAAAAGGCCATGCCGCCATACTGCGCGCCGTCATGGTGGTACTTGGCGCCGCGGCAGGCCATGAGCGCCACGTCACTATTGGCCAGCACCTCTTGCAGGCCAAGGCTTCGCGTCCAGTCCGCCACGGCTTGCAGGCACAGCGGATAGTCCGGCCAGCGCCTGCGCGCCCTGGGCAAGGACAAACACTCTACGTCGCCAGGCTCCAGGCCCAAGCGCAGCTCAATATCCCTTCGCCAGTCGGCCAGCAGCCCGGGTGGCGGCGCGGGCACCTCAACCCTGCCGGTCAGCACCCTATCGCTCACGCTGCGGCTGCGCATGGCACTGCCGCTTGTGTAATACGCGGTGCAAGTGCTGCGTGTCAGGGTAGGCAGCGAGGCCAAGCTCAATCCAGCACGATCACGCGCCGCCAGGGCAACTGCGGGTCCGCTTCGTAGTCGGCCACCACCCAGCTGCGGCTGGCGTGTTCGGCCATGTCCTGCAGGAAACCTCGAATCAGCTTGATGGAGGCCATGTCCAGTGCAGCGTAGGGCTGATCCAGACAGGTGAGCTGCGCGCCGCAGGCCAGCAGGCCCACCAGCGCCACCTTGCGCCGACTGCCGGTCGAGAGCATGAAGAGATTTTTGTCTTGGTGTGCGCTCAAGGACAAGGCATCGACCAGCTCCTGATGCAACTCGGCGCTCCAGTTCGGGCTGCGCGCATGCACGCTGGCCCATAGCTGCCGCGGTGTCTGCTGGTCCTGCGCGGGCAGACTCAAGTCCAGCCATTGCGCGTCCGGGTGCACGGCTTCACCGGACAATGCCGGCAGGTCGCCACACAGGCGCCGCAACAAGCTGGTTTTGCCGCTGCGCTCAGCGCCAGTGACGGCAGTCAGGCCAGGAGGAAATGAATGAAAATCGGTCATGGCGGTGGCGCAATTATCCAACCGAAACAAAGTCCTGTCTGTGCTGACCAACGCGTTTTCCTTCATGCCACTCTGGTAAGCTTGCTCCGCCCTTGTGCAGGGCTCCCTCTGGTTCGCCGTAACGCCGCATGCATTGCCCTTCAAGGTGATGCGCGGGTCTGACGGCCAGCGCGTGGCTGGCGGGATGCATCTGCACGAAGGTATGTACCGTTCCAAGCGCTGCCAGCAGGCAGGTCAGCAGACTTTTGAGAGGTGCGCCGTCCCAGGACTTGTCTAAAGTCCTGCAGCAGCTTGCTGCGCGGGAGCTTGTTCGCACGCCACTCTCTGCGTCTATTGCCCCCTTGTCTGGCCCCGCCTTTTAAATTCTCCCAAAAGGATGCCATGACCTATCTCCAAACCTTAGACGCCATCGTCACCCGCACCATTGCCCCGGCCGCCATTGCCACCGACCGCGACAGCGCCTTTCCGCGCGCCGCCATCACTGCACTGGGCGAAGCCGGTCTGCTGGGCCTGGTCAGTGCCAAGGAGATGGGCGGATTGGGTCTGGGCCTGCCCGAAGCCGCTCAGGTGGTGGAGCGCATTGCCAAGGTCTGCCCCTCCACGGCCATGGTGGTCACCATGCATTTCTGCGGCACCACCGTGATTGAAAAGCTGGGCAGCGAGGCCACGCGCCGCGAGATCGCCGCCGGTCGCCACCTGACCACCCTAGCCTGGTCCGACACCGGCTCGCGCAGCCACTTCTGGGCCCCTTGCGGCACGGCCAAGCTGGAGGGCGCAGAGGCCGTGCTGGACGGCAGCAAGACCATGGTCACCTCGGCCGGTGAAGCCGACTCCTATGTCTGGTCCACCCAACCGGCTGCGGCCGAAGGCGCCAGCACCCTGTGGCAGGTAGACAGCAAGTTGGCCGGTTTGAGCGAGCCCAAATTCTTTGACGGCATGGGCCTGCGCGGCAACCGATCCTCCCCCATGCTGGCCAAGTCCCTGAGCGTGCCGGCCAGCGCCATGCTGGGCACCGATGGTGGCGGTTTTGACATCATGATTGGCACCGTGCTGCCGGTGTTTGCCACCCTGATCGCCTCCTGCTCGGTCGGCCTGATGGAAGCCTCGCTGGAAGCATCGATTGCGCATGTGAGCGGCAGCAAGCTCGAGCACCTGGGCAGCGCCCTGGCCGAGCTGCCCACCATCCGCGCCTATATCGCCCGCGGTCGCATCCGTGCCGACATGGCCCGCACCCTGCGCGACGACACCCTGGCCGCGATGGCCGCCGGACGCCCCGACACCATGTTGCGCGTCATGGAGGTCAAGGTGGCCTGTGCCGAGTCGGCCCTGGAAGTGACCGACATCGCCATGCGCGTCTGCGGAGGTGCTGCCTTCCGCAAGGACGTGGGCGTGGAACGCTTCTTCCGCGATGCGCGTGCCGCCTCCATCATGGCCCCCACCTCGGACGTGTTGTACGACTTCATTGGCAAGGCCGTCTGCAGCATGCCGGTGTTCGGTTAAGGAGCAAAAAATGAGCAACAGCTTGAAAAGCCCCTTGATGATGGGCGCCGTGGCCTACGCGCCCAAGGTGGTGACGATCTGGGAGGGCTTTAAGGAGTACTTCCGCCGCCACGACTTTGAATTCGACTACGTGCTGTTTTCCAACTACGAACGCCAGGTGCAGGCGCAGTTTGACGGCGGCATTGCGCTGGCCTGGAACTCGCCGCTCGCCTGGGTGCGAGCCGACCGCATGGCCCGTGCGCGTGGCCAGGTGGCAAGCGCCGTTGCCATGCGCGACACCGATTGCGATCTCACCTCGGTGTTGGTGGTGCGCAGCGATTCCGCCGTCGGCACGGACCTAGCTGCACTCAAGGGCAAGACCATTGGCTTTGGCGCCATCGACTCACCCCAGGCCCACCTGATTCCGCTGGACCATTTGCGCCAGAACGGCCTGGTGGCCGGTCGCGATTTCACCACCAAGCGCTTTGATGTGCTGGGCGGCAAGCACGGCGACCACATCGGTGGCGAGCGTGACGCGGCCTTGGCCCTGATGGCCGGTGAGATCGACGCCGCCTGGATGATTGACGGCAACCACCAGGCCTTCTCGCGCGAGGGCGTTCTGCCCGCGGGCGCCACCCGTATTGCGGCGCGCACCGGCCTCTATGACCACTGCAACTTCACCGTCAGCCCCGGTGCACCGGCCGCGCAGATCGCCCGCTTTACCGAGCTACTTCTGGCCATGCGCTGGGATGACCCGCAGGTGCGCCCGCTGCTGGAACTCGAAGGCCTGAAGACCTGGCTGCCCGGCCGCACCAGCGGCTACGCGCTGCTGGAACGCGCCACCGACGACGAGGCCTTTTACGACGCCCAAGGAAACATTCTTGCCACCGACTATCGATATTGAAGACCTGGGGCTGGACGCCGGCGCTCACCTGCTCATCAAGCATGGCTTGCTGGGCGTCGCGCCGGGGGAGAGCATCACCGTGGTCGGCAACAGCCCAGACTGGGATGGGCAACTGTCAGCCTGGTGCCGCAGCCAGGGCCACCCGATTGCCTTGAGCGAAGCAAACGGGCGACTGCAGGCGCAGGTCACGCGCGGCGGCTATGACGCCGGGCGCTGGCGCGGTGCGCTTCACACCGGTCACGCCGATGCTGCACAGACTAGCGCGGTGGCGGACAAGGCCTTGCCGGCCTGGGGTCTGGCCGCACGCGGTGCCACGGTAGAAGCCGGTTCACCCCCCATGCACTTCCGCCTCGACCAGAAGAGCGAGGTCTGGTCCGAAAGCGCTGCCGACCTCTATGCGCAGGCCGTGGCCGCGCAATGGAACCCGGATGCGGTCATCGACTGGAAGGCCGAATTCGACTTACCCGAGGTGGTGGAAAACGCCGTGGTGCAGGTGCTGACCTACATGATTGAAAACGAGGTGGCGGCGCTGGTGGTACCGGCACGTTTTCTGGGCCAGCTGCATCCGCATTTCCGCGAGGTGCAGGCCCTGCTGGCGATTCAGGTGGCCGACGAGGCACGCCATATCGACGTCTTCACCCGGCGCCTGCGCCTCAAGGGGCGCGAACCGGCGCTATCGACTGCGGGAGGTCAGGCCTCGCTCAAGAGTTTGCTCGACGAGCCCGATTTCTCAGTGGCCGAGTTCCTGCTCTCGGTGCTGGGCGAGGGCACTTTTGTCAGCCTGTTACTGTTCCTGCACGCCCATGCGCCCGACCCGGTGACGCGCCAGATTGCCATGTTGGCCGCGCGCGATGAGGCCCGCCATGTGGCCTTTGGGATGACGCACCTGATGGCCAGGCTCGAACTGGAGCCGGAATTCCGCACCCGCCTGGCGCTGGCGGTGCAGGCGCGCAACGATGCGCTGGCCGGCACCTCCGGCCTGAACGAGGAAGTGTTTGACGCGCTGATCCTGCTGGCCGCCGGGGAGTTCACAGCCACGGCAATAGCCCAGGGTTATCTGCGCGTGCAGCAACTGATGCGCGACATGGCCGAGGGCCGCCAGGCACGGCTGGAAAAGCTCGGTTTTGGTGAGGCCGAGGCACAGCAACTGTCGTCCCTGCACACGCGCAATTTCATGTAATTTCATTGACACGGCCACCGTGCATTGCGCCGATCCACCGGCCCTTGCATGCCGCGCGCCACCAAACTTGAAAACTGGAATGGGTTCTCCAACAGGCGCGTAGGCCTATTCAGTTTGGTTTCTAATGGTCTAAGAAAATACACCAGCAGGTACAAACCTATGCCACAAGCGATGGTGCAATTTGCGCAACAAGGCACGGCGCTCAAACTCTCGGAACTGATTAGCGCACTCAGCCACGCGCTGGACATTACCGAGGGCCAACCGCTGGGCCACTGCGTTCGCTGCTGCTGGATCGGCATGCACATCGGACGCGAGATCGGCCTGGATGAGCACCAGCTCTGGGAGCTGTACTACACCCTGCTGCTCAAGGACCTGGGTTGCAGCAGCAACGCTGCACGCATCTGCGAGCTGTACCTCACCGACGACCTGGATTTCAAGCGCGACTTCAAACAGGTCGGCGACAGCCTGCCGCAGGTGGTGCGCTTTGTGCTGCAGCACACCGGGCTGAAGGCCGGCCTGGCCGAGCGTTTCAAGAGCGTGTTGAACATCTTCAAGAACGGGCCGGAGATCTCGCGGCAGCTGATCCAGACCCGATGCCAGCGCGGTGCCGAGATTGCCCGCCTGCTGCGATTTTCTGAAGGCATTGCGCAGGGTATTTACAACCTGGATGAACACTGGAACGGCTCGGGCAAGCCCAGCGGGGTGAGCGCTGAAGCGATCCCAGTCTATGCCCGCATTGCCCTGCTGTCCCAGGTGGTCGACGTGTTTTTTACGGGTGGCAGCAGAGAGGCCGCGCTGGCAGAAGCGGTCAATCGCAGTGGCCAGTGGTTTGACCCGGCGCTGGTCGCAGCGCTCCAGCGCTTGGGCACGCAGGAGGCGTTCTGGAACACCTTGAGGTCGGCCGATATTGACAAGGCCGTGGGGCGCCTGGAGCCCAGCCAATTTGAGGTGCCACTGGACGCGGATTACCTGGACGACATCGCCACCGCCTTCGGCCAGGTGGTGGACTCCAAAAGCCCTTACACCAGCGGCCACAGCACCCGCGTGGCGCTCTACACCGACCTGATCGCCGAATCCCTGGGGCTGGATGCGGAGCGCAGACGCTGGCTCAAGCGCGGCGCGCTATTGCATGACGTGGGCAAGCTCGGCGTGAGCAACAGCGTGCTGGACAAGGCCGGCACGCTCGATGCCGCCGAGTGGGCCGAGGTGCGCAACCATGCGGCTCTTACCGAATCCATCCTGTCGCGCATCCACGCCTTCAGTGAACTCGCGCGCATTGCCGGTGCCCACCATGAACGGCTGGACGGTGGCGGCTACCCGCGCGGTTTGCTGGCAGCCGACATCACCATGGAAACCCGCATCATCACCACCGCCGATATCTTCGACGCCATCACCGCGGAACGCCCCTACCGCGGCGCGGTGCCGGTGGAGCAGACCCTGGCGATGATGAAGAAGACGGTGGGCACTGCCATAGACCCGGATTGCTACATGGCCCTATGCCATGCCATGGAACAGGTGTCGACCTTGGGCCGGTTTCAGTAAGGCCGTGAACCTGGCGCAAGCAAAATTTGACTGCGACCCCAACCAAAGGACACAACTGTGTTGAATCACATTTTCATTATTCTGGACCTCGATGGCGCCGGCATAGCGGTGGTCCACTGCAGCTTGCAGCACCCGATGCTCCCCGAGCCCGATTTATCCGCAGCATGAGGTTTGTCATGAAAAATTTATTTATTGCCGCCTGCCTGGTTTGTTCGGCGGCCCAGGCGCAGCCCACAGTGCAGGCTTCCGCTGCGTTGAAGCCCATCGCCGCGCTAGATGTTCCGCGCTACATGGGCACCTGGTACGAGATCGCCAAGTTCCCCAACTGGTTCCAGAAAAAATGCGTGGCCGACACCCGCGCCACGTACAGCCTGCAGCCGGATGGCACGGTGCAGGTCGTCAACCGCTGCCGCAAGGAGAACGGGGAGGTGGATCAGGCCATTGGCGAAGCACGACAGATCGGTGTGGCCACATCGCCCCGGCTGCAGGTGCGCTTTGCGCCTGCGTGGATGTCCTGGCTGCCGCTGGTGTGGGGCGACTACTGGGTGATCGACCTGGATGAACGCTACCAACTGGTGGCGGTGAGCGAGCCCTCGCGCAAATACCTGTGGGTGCTTTCGCGCTCACCGGAAGTGAGTGCTGAGACATACGCCGACCTGTTGGCCCGGCTCCAGCGCCAAGGATTCACGCTGGAGCAATTGGAGAAAACCAGGCAGACACCGTAGCTGCGTCGGCCTTGTCGCCGCCTGGTTGCCGTTTAAGGCACATCCCTGTATTTGTAAGGCCGTTGACCTGCATCAGTGGATGCGGTCCGCGATACCTTAGTTTGCGATTTCGCGCATCCAAATGGACACCAAAAGCGCATGATGGTCTTGCAAGTATGCGGCCACTGAAATGAAACGCGAAGCGTTAATAAGGGGAGCGCCGCATGGCTTGCAGTACGCAAGGAGCGCACCATGTCCCATTACCATGCCCTCGTTTGGATCGACCACGTGGAGGCCCACGTCATGCATATCAGTCCCAGCGACGTTGAACAGTCCGTCATCCAACCGCGCAGTCCGCACCACAAGCTGCACTCCAAGGTAGGAACACTGGGAGACGGTCGTGCGCCAGAGGATCAGGACTACTATCATCGTGTGACCCAGGCGCTGGCAGGTGCCAGCGAAATATTAGTCGTAGGCCCGGCGCAGGCAAAGCTGCAATTGATCAAGCACATCCACGCCCACGACGCAGCGCTGGTGAGCAAGGTGGTGGGAGTGGAAACCGTCGACCATCCATCCGACGCGCAACTGGTGGCCTATGCGCGCAAATATTTCCAAGCCAAAGACCGGATGCTGTAGCGCTCCGGCAGGTGGGTCCGCTAGGCGCTCACCCCAATCGCAGCCTGCGCCGCAGCCAGCCGCGCAATCGGCACCCTGAACGGCGAGCAGCTGACATAGTCCAGACCGGCGCGGTGGAAGAAACCAATCGAGGTCGGGTCGCCGCCATGCTCTCCGCAAATGCCCACCTCAATGTCGGGCCGCACCTCGCGGCCTTTCTTTACCGCCATCTCCACCAGCAAGCCCACTCCCTTCTGGTCTATGGAGCGGAAGGGGTCGCGCTCGTAGATGCCGCGTTTCAGGTACTCGGGCAGGAACTTGCCGGCATCATCGCGCGAAAAGCCCAGAGTCATCTGCGTCAGGTCGTTGGTGCCGAACGAGAAGAACTCGGCCTGCTTGCCTATGCTGTCGGCAATCAGCGCCGCGCGCGGGGTCTCGATCATGGTGCCCAGCATATAGGCGATGCGTTCACCGCGCTCGGCAAACACGTCCTCGGCGGTGGCTCGAATGACCTTGGCCTGCGCATTGAACTCGCGCACCGAGCCCACCAGCGGCACCATGATCTCGGCCTTGACGGTCAGCCCCAAATGACGCACGTTGAGAGCGGCTTCGATGATGGCGCGGGCCTGCATTTCGGTAATCTCGGGGTAGCTTATCCCTAAGCGGCAGCCACGATGGCCCATCATGGGATTGAACTCGTGCAGCTCTTCCACACGCATCTTGATCTTGCCCAGCGACACCTTCATGTCGGCGGCCATGGTGCGTTGAGCCGCCTCGTCGTGTGGCACAAATTCGTGCAACGGCGGATCCAGCAGGCGGATGGTCACCGGTAGCCCGTTCATGGCCTTGAACAGACCCTCAAAGTCTGTGCGCTGCATCGGCAGCAGCTTGGTCAGGGCCTTGCGTCTGCCGGCCTCGTTATCGGCCAGAATCATTTCGCGCACGGCGACAATGCGCTCGCCTTCAAAGAACATGTGCTCGGTGCGGCACAGCCCTATGCCGGTGGCGCCAAAATTGCGCGACACGCGGGCGTCGGTGGGGGTGTCGGCATTGGCGCGCACCTCCAGTTTTTTGTATTTGTCGGCCAACGCCATCAGCGTGCCGAAGTCGCCGCTGAGCTCGGCCGCCAGGGTAGGGATCTGGCCTTCAAACACCTCGCCGCTGGAGCCGTTGAGGCTCAACCAGTCGCCCTCGTTCAGCACCAGATCGCCAATGCTGAGCGTGCGCGCCTTGGTGTCCACGTGCACGGCACCGGCACCGGAGATACAGCACTTGCCCATGCCGCGCGCCACCACCGCGGCGTGCGAGGTCATGCCGCCGCGCGCCGTGAGAATGCCGTTGGCCACACTCATGCCGCGCAGGTCTTCGGGCGAGGTTTCCAGTCGCACCAGAATCACCGCCTGGCCGCGCTTGACCCATTCCTCGGCCTCGTCGGCAAAGAACACGATCTGCCCGGTGGCAGCTCCCGGTGAAGCCGGCAGGCCGCGCGCGATCACCTTAGCCGCTGTCATGGCCTTGGGGTCAAAAACCGGGTGCAACAGCTCGTTCAGGCGCTCCGGGCTGACGCGTCCCAAAGCGGTCTTCTCGTCAATCATGCCCTGGTCCAGCATCTCCATGGCGATGCGCACCATGGCCGCACCGGTGCGTTTCCCGTTGCGGGTTTGCAGCATCCACAGCTTGCCTTCCTGAATGGTGAACTCCATGTCCTGCATATCGGTGTAGTGGTTTTCCAGCAGGGTCTCGGCCGTCAGCAGTTGCTGGAAGATGGCAGGCATTAGCTCTTCCAGCGACGGAAAATCGCGCACTCGCGTGGCCTCATCCACCAGGGCCAGTTGGGCCCAGCGTTGCGAACCCAAGAGCGTGATTTGCTGCGGCGTGCGCACACCGGCCACCACGTCCTCGCCCTGCGCGTTGATCAGGAATTCGCCATTGAACAGGTCCTCGCCGGTGCCGGCATCGCGCGAGAAGGCCACGCCTGTGGCACTGCTGTTGCCCAGATTGCCAAACACCATGGCCTGCACATTGACGGCAGTGCCCCAGCTTTGCGGAATGTCGTTGAGCTCACGGTAGACCCGGGCGCGCTCGTTGTTCCAGCTTTCGAACACGGCCACCACCGATCCCCAGAGTTGCTCCCACGGGTCGGTCGGAAAGTCACGGCCGATGCGGGCGCGGATCAGCGACTTGAAGCGCTGCACCAGCTCCTTCAAATCTTCCACGGTGAGCTCGGTGTCGAGCTTGGCGTGGCGCTGCTCCTTGACCATGTCGATGATGACTTCGAAGGGGTCGTGGTCTTCCTTGCTGACGGGCTTGAGGCCCATCACCACATCGCCATACATCTGCACAAAGCGCCGGTACGAGTCCCAGGCAAAGCGCTCATCGCCGGCCTTCTTCGCCAGACCGACCACGGCTTCGTCATTCAGGCCCAGGTTCAGAATCGTATCCATCATGCCGGGCATGGAGGCACGGGCGCCGGATCGCACCGATAGCAGCAGCGGGTCGGCCGCGTTGCCAAAGGTCTTGCCCATCTCGCGCTCGACAAAGCGGATGCCAGCCAGCACCTCGTCGCGTATCAGCTCCAGCGCATGGTCGCGCCCACCGCTGGTGAATTCTGTACAGGCCTCGGTGCTGATGGTGAAGCCAGAAGGCACGGTAATTTTCAGGCGGCACATCTCGGCCAGATTGGCGCCCTTGCCGCCCAGCAGGTTTTTCATGCTGGCGTCGCCCTCGGTCTGGCTGGCGCCGAACGCATAGACGTATTTTTTTGGGATGGTCATGGTGGTTCCTCTTCTTATAGCTGTGGTGAGCCCACCATCTTCCGCCGACTGCCAGGGCTTGGTTTGATGCAACTCAAGCCTGGCGTGTGTAACTGCAGCGTGCCCGGCGCCCTTATCTGAGCAGGGACTTGAGCTTGGTGGCCGGGTCGGCCAGGACCGCAGCTGTAGCAATCACGCCGCGCTCCACCAGGGTGCGAGCCAGCTTCAAATCTTTGGCAATGCGCGATGTCAGGCCCCAACCGCAGGCGCCCACCAGTTTGTTCACCCCGTCGGCATAGAAAACCAACACATCGCCGTCTTCTTGTTCACGCACGATGGTTTGGCTGGCCGCAGCGGGCTCGCCCGACACCTGCAACTGATAGTCATATTGATCCGACCAGAACCAGGACGAGGCGGCAAATTCCACGCTGCCACCCATCAGGTTCTGCGCTGCTACCCTGGCCTGGGATTCGGCGTTTTGCCAGGTCTCCTGGCGCAGCAGGGCGCCGCTGAGATGGCTGGGAAACTCCGCGACATCACCGGCGGCATAGACATTCGGCACATTGGTGCGCAGCCGACGGTCCACCAGAATGCCACGCGCCACAGCAATCCCCGCGGCCTGGGCCACATCCGTCCCGGCCTGAATGCCGATACCAATTAGCACGGCATCGGCCTGCAGCGTCACGCCGCTGGACAATTCCACTTCCAGCCCGGCCTCGCCCTGGGTGATGCGCAATGGGCTGACACCCAGGTGCATGTCCACACCGCGGACGATGTGCAGCGCCAGGGCGCGCTCGGCCAACAGCTTGGGCACGGCCCTACCCATGAGTTGCGGCCCACCCTCCACTAGGCTGACGGCGCAGCCCAATTTGCGCGCCGATGCCGCCACTTCCAGGCCGATAAAGCCGCCGCCAATGATGGCAAGCCGTTTGCCTGGCGCAAGCTGAGGCGCCAGCCGTGCGGCATCGGCGCGGGTACGCAGCGCCAGCACGCCGGGCAAATCGGCCCCCGGGATGTCCAGCCGCCGCGGACTGCCGCCATTGGCAAACAACAGACTGCTGTAGTGCAGGATGCTGCCATCTGACAGGGTGGCGCTCTGGGCCTGGGTGTCCACCGCTGTCACGCGTGCATGGTGGCGCCGCAGGTCCAGCGCCTGCCACGCATCCTGCCCCATCAGGTCCAGCGCTTCGGGTATCTTGGTGCCGGTCAACACCTCCTTGGACAGGGGCGGGCGCTCATAGGGCAAACCCGGTTCCTCGCCGACCAGGTCAATGCCGCCCTGCCAGCCGAGCTCGCGCAAGGCCTGCACCGTGCGGCCGCCACAATGGCCGGCGCCAACGACGAGAATCGAAAGGGATTTGGAGGAGTGCATACTATGTTGACTGAGTGTGGAGAAGCGCTGATTTTAAAAAATTTGCGCATTGCGATGCAAACCATTTTCCGTCATTTGATATATAAAGAAAAAAATTTCTGCAATTAAGACCTCAATAGATCACTATGGCAACTGCCCCCCCCCAACGGCCCACTGCGGACCAGACCATCAAGCGCATATCCGGCGAGTACGACGCTTTAAGCAAGCAGCTCAAGGTGATTGCCCTGCACATCGAAAAAAACCGCGACCATGTGGGCATCGAGGGGATTCAGGAGCTGGCGCGTCAATGCGGCGTTCAGCCCTCGGCCGTGGTGCGCTTTGCCAAACATTTCGGCTTCTCTGGTTTCAGTGAGCTGCAGGCCATTTTCCGCGACAACCTATCACGCCAGCTGGCTCCCAGTCGCAACTACAAGGCGCGCATCCGCGACCTGATTGAGTCCGGCTCCAACAACCTGTCGAGCGTGGACATTGCCCGGGAATTTCTGGCCGGCAGCGTGGCCGGCATGCATGAGTTAGAGAGCAGCCTGGACGCAGCCGCGCTGAAAAAGGCGGTAGACCTGCTGGCCGAGGCAGACTGCATCTGGGTGGCGGCCTCGCGCCGCTCCTTCCCGATTGCCGCCTACCTGGACTACGCACTGCAACACACCGAAAAGCGCATCTGCTTGGTGAGCGGCCTGGGCAGCATGCACCAGGGCCAGATGCGCTCGGTGCGCAAGGGCGATGTGATGATTGCCATCTCGTTCTCACCCTACGCCGAGGAGACCATTGCGGTGGCCCGGGCCGCGACCGAACGAGGTGCCAAGCTGGTGGCGATTTCCGATAGCCGCATGAGCCCGCTGGCCAAGCTGGCCCATGTCACGCTGGTAGTGCAGGACAACTCCACCCTGGGTTTCCGCTCGCTTTCCAGCACCATGGGCCTGGCGCAAAGCCTGTTCATCGCCCTGGCCTATACGCTGGAACTGCCCTACAAGCCGACGACTTAACGGCCCTGCGTTCGCTACTCAATGGCGGGCAAATAGCTTTGGTGCGTGATGTTTTCGGCGCAGTACAGGCGAAAGTCGGTGGGCCGGTTCAGTGGCGCCTGATCCAGCCATTTATTGGCATGCAGCAGGTATTGCATGCCCGACAGGATTTGCCCGTCCGGGTCCTGATCAATCACCAGATCCATGGCGCCACGCACCAGATGATTGCGGTGTTCATCGCTGAGCTCATGGCCGATCCAGACGGCTTTGGCTGCGCGTTTGTCCAGCGCCTGGGCGATGCCTAGCGAGCCGGCACCGCTGTGGTAGATCCCCACCAAGGGCGCCGCGTTCTTGACGCGCAGGGCGCTGTCCACGGCGGCAAAGGCCTGGTCGGCATCGTCATGCGTTTGCACCACTGGCAGGCAGTCCAAATGCGCAAAGCGTTGCTGCAACACCGACAAAAAGCCGTTGCTGCGATCCCTGTGCGCGCGGTAGTGCAGATCGTTGCTCAGCAGCAGCACGCGCCCCGCTTGCGGGCACAGGCGACCCAGAAAATAGGCGGCACTGCGCCCGGCCTGCAGGTTGTTGATGCCGGCGTAATGCAAACTGCCAACATCGCTCAGGTCGCTCATCAGCGTCACCACTGGCACACCCACTTTGATGACATGCTGCACGGCTTCACGCAGCGTCGGGGTGTCGTGCACCACCACGATCAAGCCGTCGCGTTTGTGCGGTGGGCGCCGAATAAAGGCGGCAATCTGCTTTTCATCAGTGGGATCAAAGGCATGGCGATGCACGGCAATGCGCCGATCCAGCAACTGCATGTGGCGATTCAGCGCCAGCTCCAGCCGAGCAAAGAACGGCGTCTGGCTGCGCGCAAAGACAAAGTCAAAACGCGTGAGGCCACGGTGCACCTCGGGCATCAACCGCCGGGCTCCGAGCTGGCGTGCGGCGATAATGACTTTTTCTCGGGTAGAGGCCGAGGCCTTGCCGCTGTCGTTGAGCACGCGGTTGACGGTGGCAATGCCCACGCCAGCCGCCTGCGCAATGTCAATCAGGCGCGGCGTGGTTTTGCGACGTAGTGGCGC
>Ga0208496_1000033_pt1 | contig 41495 bp, 34 predicted proteins | sample CryBogmetaGMA2M_FD_184552 | JGI IMG/M metagenome (GOLD analysis project Ga0208496, IMG submission 184552) | Freshwater microbial communities from Crystal Bog, Wisconsin, USA - MA2M (SPAdes) | ecosystem: Environmental > Aquatic > Freshwater > Lake | place: Crystal Bog, Wisconsin, USA | collected... | reverse complement strand
GAGGCGCGGAGAGGAGTAAAAGCAGAGAGGGATGGGTGTGTCAAAGCTGCCACATGGTGCTCCTGCACGGCTGTTGATGAATTATATTTGCTGACGCGCTTGGATATCACCCGAGCTGAATATGGTCTGTAGCCGCGACTTCGCTGATGGGTTTTCCCCTCATTCTTGGGAATCATCCATTCTATCTCTGCGCCTCCGCGCGAGTCCTATTTGATTTCTCCATCTCGGGCCGTAGGGATTCGAACCCTAGGCCTCCACGACCCGAACGTGGCGCTCTACCAAGCTGAGCTACGGCCCGATGAATAATTCGCCGAGAAAGTCTCCGCGATGCCCTTCAAATGAAGCCTCGGCCGGGATGCTTCGCAAGAAGAAATCCGGCCGGCAATTCTTCGTTCCTATTGTTTCTTGCCGCCCGATTTCTGCTTTGCCGAAGCGGATTGAGCCGGGTTCATCAGTCCGGGGGTTGACTGGATGTTGAATCCCTCGGAAACCTTCTCGTTCCGGAGCGCGGCCTGGAAGGCGGGATCGGTCGCGACCTGCTGGAAGAGTTGCTCGCGCGCGATCTGCTGGAGCGCGGCGTTGCCGCCGAGTTGGACAGCCTTCCTGACGTGTTTGTAGGCGTTCTCGCGATCACCCGTGACCAACTCGAACTTGCAGATGGTGTAGGGGACGTCCCACTGGTCGGGCTGCGCCTTCTCAAGCGCCATTGCGATTTCCAGAGCCTGAGGGAAGCGGTTCTGGGTGGCATAGAAGTTGATCATCTCCCTCAGGAACGGGGCGTCGTTCGGGGTCGCCTTGACGGAGTTGGAGATCAGCGCGTCGGCTTCGGGAACACGGCCGAGAACCATCAGCGACTGTAGGACGGGTCCGAGGGCCTGGCGGTTGTTCGGATTGCTCTGCAGAAGCAGGAACTGTCCGGGGAGTTCCTGCGCCGCCTTCATGCGGGCCTCGGTCTGCACGGCGAGGCGCTGGAGCACCTTGCTGTTGGGATCGATCGGGAGATATCCGGCCACCAGGTCGCGGGCATCCTTGTAGCGGCCGAGACGGGTGTAGAGGTTGACGAGGTTGCTGGTGGTCTCGGTATTGGCGGGCCACATGTAGAGGGCCTGCTTGTAGGCGCGCTCCGCCGCGTCGTTCATGTTGCGGAAGGAATAGATGTTGCCTCCCGTGTTGCGGAGTTTGGCGAAGGAGTGCATGGCGAGGTCGTCGTCGCGGAATCCCGGCACGGCTTCAAGCTTCCTGATGTAGTCATCCCACCAGGCGAGGTCCTTCTCGGCGGTTCCCGGAGGAAGGGCGTCCATCTTGTCGTGGGCGATCTCGTAGCAGAGCCCGTGCGGGATCGCATAGGGATAGGACCACTGCATCGGAAAGCTCTCCTCGACGTAGAAGTGACGGGGCGTCCCGTCCTTCTTGTCGCGGTTGCGGAGGAAGATCCACTCGGCGACGGCGGAGTTCAGGGCGACGGGGTCGGTCTGGGGATTCGGCATCGCGCTGGGATTCTGCTGGTACTGGCGCATCAGCGTCTCGAAGAGACCGATGATGTCCTCACGGTGGGGGAAGGTCATTCGCTCCTCGGGGTAGGTCTTGTCACGGCCGAGGAGTTTCTCAACCCAGGAGAAGGTTGTCGGACGCTCTGCCGTGTAGTGGGAGCGGATGTAGCGGTTGTAGAAAGTATCGGCCAGGGCGTTCTGGGTGACAATGTAGAGATCCCGGCGGTCGAAGGCCGGATCACGCTTCGTCTTCTCGAAGCTCTCGCCGAAGACCATGTAGGTCGGGACGAAACGACCGGGATCGGTTCCACCGAAGACGAAGCTGTCCTTCGGGAGATCGACGAGCATGTCGTGGCCGTACATCCAGCCGAACCAATGACCGCGCTGGGAGCTTGCGGGGAGGCAGGTGACGAAGGTGAAGATTGCCGTCGCGGCGGCCAGTCCCGAGACCGTCCAGCGGCTCCACTCCGCTTTGGGAAAACGATTCTGCAGGGCCGCATAGAGCATGGCGGCCCCGTAGCTTGCCAGCATGATGAAGAAGGCGTAGCCGAGGCTCTGGTACTGATACTGCATGTCCCATCCGGCGTTGTCGTAGCCGTTGTTCCAGGAGAGGGGTTGCAGGAACGCCGAGAGGCAGAATCCGATGACCAGCAGGTAGAGCCAGATCCGTTGTTCGCGCGGCAGATGCCAGAAGAGCGCGAGCGCCAGCAGGGCGAAGACCAAGGGGACCGGCGAGATGTTCTGGACAAGGACTCGCCAGAAGACCTTGCAGAACCCCGTGAAGGACTGAAAGGTGCTTTCCTCATCGGGAGCCTTCGGACCCTTCTGCTTCTCGACGGGAGGAACGCCGACCAGTTTGCCGACCGTTCCCTGGAGTTGGTCGGCAAGGGTTCCCCAGTACTGGGTGCGGTTGATCGCGTAGAAGAATCCCTCCGGGGTGCTGCAGTAGCTCCAGTTCATCGGCGGATTCGTCGAGGAGGCCAGGGGCATGTAGGCGTAGGGAAGCAGACCCGCGAAGACCGCGATCACGATCAGGATGCCCTGACGCCATTCCGTCAGCTTGCGGCGGACGGCCAGGAGAAGGAGGAATCCGGCGCCCACCATGTAGAGCAGTCGGATCGCCGCCTTCATCACATCGGGGATGTGGGAGAGATACGCGAAGCCGAGGTAGAGAAGCGCGGCGGTGAAGATGCTGTAGAGGGCGTACTCCCAGAAGAGTTCGGCGTGGAGGAGAAGAATCACCAGCAGCGGCAGGAAGGCCATTGCGAGTGTCATGTGGTGATTGCTCATCCCGAGGGCGAAGACGAAGATCACCCACACAAAGGCATTCCTCCATTGGGGGCGCCTGATCCAGATGTAGGTCAGCATCAGGAGCGTCATCATCAGGCAGATGTGGAGCGCGTAGAGTCCCTTGCCGACGACGGCGTGCGACCAGATGGGGGTCACCCAGGTGAAGGTCAGGGTGGCTGCCATCGAGAGGATCGTCGCAGGGCGGCGAGCGACGCCGAGCCAGCGGGTCGCGTTGAGCGAGACGAGGGAGAACACCCCCGCGCCGGTAGCCATGCAGAGTCCGGAGAAGAGGTTGATCTTGAAGGAGCCGTTGCCGAAGGGGATCAGGTGGCTGAAGAGTCCGGCAAGGATCGTCCAGAGCGGGTAACCGGAGGGGTGCATCACCCCGAAGTGGAGGGCGGCCGTCGCCATCTCGCCGTCATCGTTCAGGCCGATGTTCGGCATGACCGTGCTCCAGTAGGTCACCAGGGCGATCAGGAAGCTGATCAGGGCGACGAGGCGCTCGTAGCGGTCAAAGACGCGGAAGGGATGGATCCGCTCCTCGGTCTCGGTGGCTGTTTCGGAAATCACGGGGGTGGCGTCGGTCGTGCTCATGGGAAAATGCTTGGGGTAAAAATGGGTTGCTTGCTTAGGCTTTGCGGGGCGAGCGGCGGAGGCCGTTCTTGAGAAGAAGTCCCCAGACCATCAGCAGGGCCTCGACGACGATCTTCTTCGACATCTTGGAGGTTCCCTCGACGCGGTCGGCAAAAATGATCGGCACCTCGGTGATCCGGAGACCGCGGCTCCAGACACGATGGTTCATCTCGACCTGGAAGCCGTAGCCGTTCGATTTCACGCTCGGGAGATCAATCGCCTCGAGGGTACGGCGCCTCCAGCACTTGAAGCCTCCGGTCGGATCCCAGACGGGCATCCCCGTGATCCACTTCACGTAGTAGGAGGCTCCGACGCTCAGAACCAGGCGGTTGAGGGGCCAGTTGATGACGCGGATTCCACCGGCATAGCGGGAACCGATCGCCATGTCGGCACCCGAGTCACGGATGCCGGCGATGAGCTTGGGAACATCCTCGGGGGAGTGGGAGAAATCGGCATCCATCTGGACGACAAGGTCGTAGCCCTTCTCCAGAGCCCACTGGAACCCCGCGACATAGGCGCGACCCAGACCGTTCTTCGCCGTGCGGGAGAGAAGGTGGAGGCGCGGTTCGGTGGCCGCGGTCTGCTCGACCCAGCGACCGGTTCCATCGGGGGAACCATCATCAACGACCAAGATCTCCACCCCGTCCGGAAGGGCAAGAAGACGGGTGACCATCTTCGGGAGATTATCCATCTCGTTATAGGTGGGGACGACGACTAGAATGCGTTCGGACATGGTCAGCGGGTAAAGGTGTCCAATCTAGCCGGATAGGCCGATTCGTCGAGCGTCAAAAGGGGGCTCTACTCTGTTACGGGGATCCCGTACTCCCTCTTCAGACGCTCCTCTTCCGCCCGAAGGGTCGAGGCGTTCAGATAGATCGGCCCCGCGGCCCCTTCCAGATCGATCCGGTGAAATCCGTTCACGGGGTGCTTGGCCGCCTCGGTCACATCACTGAGTTCACGAATCGGCCTCCCGTTGATTGCGACGACGAGACGGTTGGTCAGGTTCTCGCATCCGAGGGTCTCTTCGGAGGGCAGGATTCGGGAAAGGATGACCAGGTGCTTCTGGGCGGGGGGCAACTCCTCCTGAAAGGCATCGAGGTAGACCAGATTCTGGGGAGCCTCGCTCCGCCAGTTGCCACCCCACTCGCGCAGGTAAGGTCGCGAGAGTTCCTGGAAGAGAAGCCCTCCCATAAAAACATGAGGCACCCTCTCGCCGGAGATCCGGGTGGGGCAGACCTCGCCGTCGGGATTGCGGCCGGTCAGGGTGATCGTGGCCGTGCCGAGAGTCCCTGTTCCCTGTCCGGTGCTGCGGAAGTAAACGATCTCCCCCGTCTCTCCCGGAGCTGACTCAAGAGTTGCCAGATTGCCGAGGCTGATCTTTCCAAGGTTGGGATCGGTGTAGTTTCCCTCGCTGTCGATCGGCTTTCCCTCCGCGCTCACGATGAGGTCACCCTTGCGGAGACCCGCCTTCTCCGCGGCGCCGCCGCGCTCGATCGAGGTGATGAAGACGCCGCCGAGATCCTTCGGGGCACCGAGCCATTCGCGCAGGGATCTTCCGCGCGCCTCACCCCAGTTCAGGCCGGCGCGTCCCAGACCATTGAATCCCGGCTTTGCCGATTCTTTCAGGAACCGCGCGATCAGCGGGGAGGGGATGATCTCGGCCGCCTGGGTGCGCGAATCATAGCGCATCACCAGGCCCGCCAGCTTTCCATCATGGAGCGCCGGGACCACGTAGCTTCCCTCCCTCTGGGGGATCGTCGTGGAGACGCGGTAGAGCAGGTAGTAGGCATTGTCCGCGGGGTAGGGCATCAGCGCGATTGTGGTCACGGTGGCGGGACTGAGAGCGGGGGAGCCGTTCGGCTCGAGTTGCAGGATCTGCAGGGTGCTTCCCGTGCGGACCGACATGTCGAGCGGCAACGGACGCGATCCCTTGAGGATCTCGGGATCGACCGGCCTGATCACCGCCAGATTGCACTCCTCGTCGATCGCCTCGACCACGGCCGTTCCCTTCGGTCCATCGTTTGGCTTTTCAAGGCCGATGTAGGTGGCATGGGAGACCATGTCCGCCGTCACCAGCAGGCGACCACCCTCGATGATGGTGCCGAGTCCCTCACGGGTGAAGGGATTTTTCTTCAACCACGGGCGACGGATGTCGGGATGCTGGATCGTCGAGGTGACCCTGAGGACGGATTCTCCCTGCGAAGGGAGAGACTCTTTCTTCTCCTTGCCACAACCGGTCAGCGCAAGAAGCAGACTGGCCAGCATCGCCGCCGTCTTGGCAGGAGTGGTGTGATGGAAAGCCCTCATCGGTTCGCGCATCAGAGATTCCGGTCGGAGGTGATCCCGTAGTTCTTTAGGATCCTCGGCGTCGCCTTCACGACATCCTCGCGCTTCAGCACGATGGGAACACCGTCGCCTTCGAGCATGATGACATCGTGGGTGGCGGGCGCGGTGAAGGCCTCACCGACATCGGCGAGGGAACGGATCTTCTTTCCATTGATACTCTCGACGATTCCCGTCTGCAGGCCGTCGCACTCCTTGTTGACCGGATCGGCAAGGAGGCGGCTCAGCACGACAATCTCGGGTCGCTCCACATAGAGGTGGTGGTCAACGAATTCATCGAACTCCCTCCTGATCCTCAAGTCGGAGTTTCCCACGACATCCATCAGGTTGCGGTCGAGCGGTTGAAAGAGCAGGCCCCCGTGCAGGAAATAGCGCGGCTTCGTCTCGTAGGCGGTCGCCTGCATCCGGAAGGGCCAGACTCCCTTCAGCGGGAATTGCACCGACTCCGGTTTCCCGTCGCGCAGGATGCCGAGGGTGATCTTCTCCCCGTCGAACTTCCGCTCCACGATTTCCGTCATCTCGACCGACTGCCCGTCGAGATCGACCCGGCCGTTGCAGGCGATCGGATGACCGTCGATGGAGAGCAGGATATCCCCCTTGCGGAGGAACCCGTGGGCGGATCCCACCTCATGGACATCGGTGACCAGCACCCCGCGGTCCTCGTCGACCGCCAACCCGTTCGCCCTGCGTGCCGTCGGACTGAGGAGCGGTTGGAAGGCGACCGAGAGATCCGTGTAGCCGGTGTAGCTTCCCTTGGAGATGTCCTTGAGGAAGCGTCCGATCACCGGCGTCGGGATCATGAACCCGACATTCTGGGCGACCTCGCCCGAGTATCCCTGGAAGGCCACCCCGACCACCTTGCCATCCTGCAGGACGGGGCCGCCGCTGTTGCCGGGATTGATCGCCGCATCGATCTGGATCACGAGGTGCGAATCGACGCCGGAATGGGTGTAGAGATCAAAGTCGATGCGCGAGACCACGCCGCGCGTCACGCTCAGGCGCTCGCCGCCGAGCGGGTAGCCGTAGACGGAGACACCACTCTCGATCGCGGGAACCCCGTCGAGGGAGAGGGGAACGGAGCTTTCCAGAAACGTCGGATCCTCCACCGTCAGCAGCGCGAGATCGCAGTCGTGGGCGATGAACTCCACCCGCGCCTTGCAGGGATGGCTTGTCCCCTCGCGCGTCAGCGTGATGAAGCGGGCGTTGCTCACCACATGGGCGTTGGTCAGGATCCGCTTTTTCCCATCGGGCAATTCGATCACGAATCCCGATCCGACCCCTCCGCTGACGCCACCCGCGTTCCAAGGGGAGCGGTAGTCGGGATTCTGATCGGTCACCTCGATCCGAACGATACTGGAGGGAAGATCGAGCTTGGGTGAGGGGGTCGCGGTTGCCTGAACCGCATTCGTCTCGCCGGTCCCGGTTCCCTTGGAGGGAGGTTTCCCTTCAAGAGGCTTTAGTAACGCCACGGCCATCACCATCGTGATCAGGATTCCTGGGCGGGCGTTCATCGGCGTCCCAGAGTTTTGCCCGAGGATCCCCGGCACGCAACCCCCATCCTTGCCCCGCCCGACCCGATCCGGTTTAATCGTGCCTTCCATTGATCAACCGATGAACAACGCCTGGGGTGTCCTCTTTGACTGGGACGGGGTCGTGATCGACTCCTCGCCCGAGCACGAGCGTGCTTGGGAGCTTCTGGCCGCCGAAAGGGGTCTTCCTCTTCCGGAGGGCCACTTCAAGGCCGGCTTCGGCAAGAAGAACGAGGTGATCATTCCCGCGCTCGGATGGGCGCAGGATCCAGCGGCGGTCCGCGAACTGGCCGACCGCAAGGAGGAACTCTACCGCTCCCTCGTGGCGGTTCACGGCGTGAAGATCCTCCCCGGAGCCCGCGAACTCCTCCTCGCCCTCAAGGAGGAGGGGATTCCCCGGTCGGTCGCCTCCTCGACCCCCAAGGGAAATCTCGACGCCCTCTTCGCCGCCACCGGTCTCGGCTCCTTGTTCGACGCCGTGGTCTGCGGGGACGATGTCATCCATGGGAAGCCCGACCCCGAGGTCTTTCTGAAAGCCGCCTCCCTGCTGGGACTCCCTCCGGAGCGCTGCATTGTGATCGAGGATGCCTACGCCGGGATCGAGGCCGGTCGTCGCGGCGGCATGCAGGTGATCGGCGTCGCCACGACCCACACGCTCGCCTCCCTCGAGGCCCTCGGAGAATGCGCCCTCACCGTCGAGAGCCTCTCCGGATTGACACCGCGCATTCTTGGCGGTCTCCTGCCCTTGCCCCTGCCTCTGGCACTTCCCTGACCCCCATGACCTCCCTGACCGATCTGCTGACCATGCTGGTGTGGAATGCCGGCATCCTGCTCCTGCCGCTCGCCCTGATCCTGATCGGTGGCCTCTTCGTCATGGCCGACGTGGTCCTGCTCAAGCGACGCGGTGATGCCGACGGCGTCTCCTCCTTCCTCGGCATCGGAATGCGTCCCCGCGCGGGACTCCGGCTCGCCTCCGTCTTCTTCTTCACGCTCGCCTCGATGCTTGCTGCCAGGGATCTCCTCCACCTGCTACGTCACGCCCATGCGCTGGTGCTCCCCGTCGCCATGGGGATTCTGGCGACCCTTCTCTCCTTCCTGATCCTGCTCTTCGGGATCCTCCTCTCGCGCGCCCTCGGGGAGGCGCTCCACGCCTCCCTGCCGATCCGTGCCCTCTCGCGCCTCGCCCACTGGCTCACCATCTGGATCGATCCGCTTGCCGAGCTTGGCTGGGCGGCCGTCGCCTTTGTGCTCCGACTCCTGCGCATCGACCGGACCAAGACCGCCGAGCAGAGCGAGGAGGAGGTGCTCCAGATGATGGACGAGGGGCTGGAGAGCGGCGCCTTCGATGCCGCCGAGAAGGAGATGGTCGAGGGAGTCCTCGATCTCGACGAGCAGTCGGCGGCCGAGTTGATGACGCCGCGCTCCCGCGTCACTTGGCTCGATCTTGATGATAAGGACGATGTGAACTGGCGTCGCATTGCCGGTGCAGGTCACTCCGATTACCCCGTCTTCCAAGGAAACCACGACAACATCCGCGGTATGGTCTCCGTGAAGGCCCTCTGGGCGAATGTCTCCATGACCGGTGGTGTGCGCCTCTCCGATGTCCTCACTCCGGCGCTCTTTGTCCCGGCCACCATGACCGCGACCCGCCTCATCGAGGAGTTCCGCAAGACCCGCCGCCATGTCGCCCTCGTCGTCGACGAGTTCGGGGTCGTCGAGGGAATGGTCACTCTCAAGGATGTCGTCGAGGCGATCGTCGGCCGTCTCCCCGAGCGCGGCGTCCGCCAGCACTATCCCGAGATCATCGTGAGGGAGGATGGGAGCTGGCTGATCGACGCCCAGGTCGATTTTGAGGAGGTTGCCCGCGAGATCGGCTTGGAGATGCCAGTGCAGGATTCCAGCGATACCCGCTTCCAGACCGTCGGCGGATTCGTCCTCCATCACCTCGGTCACATTCCCGAGGAGGGTGAGAAGTTGGTCTGGCACTCCTACCGGTTCGAGATCGTTGACATGGAACGCCAGCGGATCGACAAACTCCTCATCACACGTCTTGCCACACCTTCCGAGAAACCTTCACCCATATCCGAATGATCGCCGCCGCCTATCACCCCGAACTTTTCCCGATGGATCGCGATTGGTGGATCTACGGGCTCTTTATCCTGATGATCCTCGGAAGCCTCTTCCTTGACATGCGCCGCAGGAACGGGAGCGAGCATGAGCTCAGCCACCGGGAGGCCTTGTTCAACGTCCTCTTCTGGGTCGGCTTCGCCCTGCTGTTCTGCGTTGCCCTCTACTTCTACGGACTACACGCCTTCCCTCAGGATCCGCGTCTCGCCGGGTATGATCACCAGTCTCTCGCCAAGCAGAGTAGTCTCGAGTTCCTCTCCGGCTGGCTGGTGGAGAAGAGCCTCTCCATCGACAACGTCTTCATCTTCATCGTCGTCTTCGACTTCTTTGCAATTCCTTCGAAGTATCGTCACAAGATCCTCTTCTACGGCATCCTTGGAGCCATCGTCTTCCGTGGCATCTTCATCGCCCTCGGTTCGGTGCTCATGCAGATCTCCTGGGTGCCTCTCTTCTTCGGAGTCTTCCTGGCATTCACCGGTCTCAAGGTCGCCTTCGGTCCCGAGTCGCATCCCGATCCGGCGGAGAATGTCATCCTCCGCCTCCTCAAGAAGTTCCTTCCGATCACCCCGACCCTGCACGACGGGAAGTTCCTGATCAGGGAATCGGGCCGTCTCATGGGGACGCCGCTCCTGCTCACGCTCGTCTTCATCGAGTTCACCGACATCGTCTTTGCCGTCGACAGCGTCCCGGCGATCTTCGCGATCACCAGCGAACCCTTCATCGTCTTCACCTCGAACATCTTCGCGATCCTCGGTCTCCGCGCCCTCTTCTTCCTGCTCGCGGGACTCATGTCCAAGTTCCATTACCTCAAGTACGGCCTCGGATTCATCCTCTGCTTCGTGGGTCTGAAGATGTCGTGGCTCGACCGTCACTTCGACGGTCACTTCCCGACCGTCTGGTCGCTCGGGATCATCGTCGGCGCCCTTGCCGCCGCCGCCTTCTTCTCGTGGCTGCTCCCTTTGAAAAAGGAAGAGGGAGCAGACTGAAAGACGCCCGCAGAGGCGCAGAGGAGGTTCTAAGATGACTGATTCTTACTGATGGGGATTTCAACAAGGATGCGATCCCTGATTATCCTCTTAAAAATCTTTTCCCCGCACCTCCGCGCCTCTGCGGGATAATTCGGATCTACAATCCGCTCGGGTAGGTCTCGTCGACCTCGCCCGCGCTCCATTCGACGGTGCGTTCCAGCGGTTCCACCGCGCGGGTGGTGTCGTAGTGGAGGATCCCGTCGAACTGATCGGGAAGCGATGAGTGGAAGTAGTGGCTTTGCCGTTCCGTGTCGGGGCGGTAGATGACGCCGATGGCCCGCTCGAGGCGGGGCTGGCGCAGGAGAGCCGCGACCTCCGGGTCGGCATGGCAGTCGAGCCAGAAGCTTCCCAAACCGGTTCCATGGAAGAGCTCCTCGTAGCTGCCGGGGAGGGAAGGCCTCACCCTCTTTCTCTCGGCGGGTCCATCCCAGTCGGAGGAAGCGGTGACCGTTCCGTGATGGGTCGTGAAACCGACCGAGAGAGACTCCTCGCCGTAGTGCTCCTTGACGAGTTGGCCGATGTTGAACTCCCCCCGCGACCCCATCGAGGTCGCCGAGGCGTTGCCGAGATGGGAGTTGTGCGCCCAGACCACCACTTTGGAACGGAGGTAGGTCTGCTTCAGGTGATGCATGAGCTGAAGGAGCGTCTGCATCATGTGGCGGTCACGCAGATTCCAGGAGGAGACCTCATGGTGGATCATCGTCCTGTAGTACTCCTCGGCATCGTGGACGAGCCGGGCATTCTGATCCGCGTCGAAGAACTCGTCGGCCGCCTTCGCCCCGTCGCGCCCGATGTAGGCCTCCCTGCGCCCGTGGAGTTCCACCAGGACCGCTGCCACCTGCTTCTTGCAATCCTCCGTCACCCCGGAGCCCGCCAGTAGGCCGTAGCGCTGGGTGTCGTTGTCATAATGATCGAAGCAGGCGTAGTGGTCGGCGACGCGGCGTGCGGCGGCAGGATCGATCTTCCCGAGCGACTCGACCACCGCCCGTCTCGAGGCGTTGAGGCTGTAGAGATCGAGACCGTAGAAGCCGACCGCCATGCCGGCGCCGGGCATCCCCTTGCGCTCGTGGTCAGTGACCGAGTCGTTCCAGCTCCTGAGCCATCCGATGAAATCGAGCACATCCGTGTTCCTCCACATCCACTGGGGGAAGCGGAGGAATCCCCCGAGCGCCTCCACGGCTTCGCTATCGCGTCCTGTTCCCCGGACGTAGGTATTGATCCGGTGAGCGTCGGGCCAGTCGGCCTCCACCGCGACCGCGTTGAATCCCTGCTCCCTGATCAGCCGTTTCGTGATCTCGGCCCGCACCCGGTAGAACTCATGGGTCCCGTGCGAGGCCTCGCCGAGCAGGACGACCTGCTTTCCCTCGGCACGCTTCATCACCGCGTCGAAATCGCCAGGTCCTCCCGTCAGGGGAAGTGCCGCCCTACTGATCATGGTGGCGTCGGAAGTCATGGGTAGTGGGGTGAGGTGATCGGAGGCACGGAAGACTTGCCGTTCACCTCCAGCAACCGGTGCACTTCCTCGTCGCTGGTCTGGGAAAAGTCATCATACCACCAACCGACACCGCCGAACTCCCTTGGTCTCAGCACGCAGACCACCTCGTCGGCGAGTTTGCGGAGTTCCTCCACCACCGAATCGGGTGCCACCGGAGCCGCCACCACGATGTAGCGCGCGCCGCGCTGACGCAGGGAGCTGATCGCCGCCCGGATGGTTGACCCCGTGGCGATCCCGTCATCCACAAGGATCACACTCTTCCCCTGAACATCGAGCGGGGGGAGATTCCCCCGGTAGCTCCGCTCGCGCCGTTCCAGTTCGAGCAGTTCGCGTCGTTCCACCTCCGCGACGGCGGCCTGAGACAGGGCGAGGGCGGTGAGGATCTCCCGGTTGAGGAGTTTGATCCCTCCGGAGGCGATGGCCCCCATCGCCAGCTCCTGGTGACCGGGAACACCGAGCTTCCTCACCACCAGCACATCGAGAGGCAGATGAAGGACGCGCGCGATCTCATGGGCGACCGGCACGCCGCCGCGCGGCAGGGCCAGGACCACGCATCCTTTCTCATCGGCGTGGTGTGCGAGTTCGAGTGCCAGAAGTTCCCCTGCCTCGCGTCTGTTCTGAAAACGTCTCATCGCTCGACTCCTTCCTCGTGATCCGTCGCCACAGGGGCGGGGTGACTCTCGCGATCGTGCGCGAACTGACGGGAGAACCAATCAGCGGCACGCACCGCCACCTGATCCAGCATTCCCGCTTCCTCGAAGAGATGACTCGCGCCGGGAATGATCACCAGTTCCTTCGTGCACTTGAGTTGGCTGAGTGCCTTGCGGTTGAGTTGCTCGACGACCAGATCGTTCCCGCCGACGAGCAGGAGTGTGGGGGAGGTGACATGGGGGAGGGAGTTCCCGGCTAAATCGGGTCTCCCCCCACGAGAGACCACGACGGCAACCCCCTCCCTCAAGATTCCGGCGGCGACCAGGGCGGCCGCGGCTCCGGTGCTCGCTCCGAAGTATCCGACCGGGATCTCCCGTGCCTCCGGTTGATCCTTCAGCCAGTGCGTGGCATCGACGAGACGCCGTGCCAGCAGAGGGATATCGAAGCGGAGATGGCGGGTCACCGAGTCGACCTCCTCCTCCACGGGGGTCAGGAGATCGGGCAGGAGCGTCCCCATGCCACGGCCAACGAGATAGCGGGCCACGGCCTTGTTCCGCCTGCTGTGGCGACTGCTTCCGCTTCCATGGGCAAAGAGCACGATGCCGAGCGGATCGCGCGGCATGATCCAGTCCCCGGTGAGGGTGTGCCCCTCGCTCCGGATGTGGACCGTCCTGCTGAATCCCTCTTCGGGATCAGGATCCACGGGGTTCCATGGTTCTCCCGCGTCTTTGCCCGCTTTCCGGGCGGATGGTTTCTCCACCTTCATGAAGGAAAGATCGCCCCGATCGGGGCATCCTTCCATTGGTGGAAATGCTTATCTCCCGCGCTTCTCAGACGTCCTGATCCGCGATCCCGGGCAACAACGGCGCGTTCAACCCGCCATCCTCCCCCGGACAATAGATCACCGTCCGGTTGCGTCCCGTCTTTTTGGCCCGGTGCAGGGCGGTGTCTGCCTTCTCGATGAGTTCTTCGAGCGTCTTCACGGATCCGTGATCCGGGAAGCCGGCGATGCCGATGCTGATGCTGATCTTGGGAAGGGGGTCGCCGTTGATTTTCAGATTCATCAGAGCGACCCTCCGCCTGATGCGCTCCGCCACATGGAGCGCCTCCTTGGCGGTGGTTTCCGGGAGTGCCGCCAGGAACTCCTCGCCGCCCCACCTGCCGCAGAGGTCGAGGGGGCGCTGCATCGAGCGGTGGATGATCCTGGCCACCCCCTTGAGCACGCGGTCCCCGGCTTGATGGCCGTGGGTGTCGTTGAAGTCCTTGAATCGGTCGATGTCCATGAAGAGAAGGGTGATGGGTTGGGCGCTTCTCATGGCGTCGCGCCAGAGGCGCGAGAGTCCACGCTCCAGAGAACGCCTGTTCCTGATCTTCGTCATGTGATCGAAGGAGGCATCCAGGGCGAATTTCTCCATCCCGAGAGTCTTTCGGAAGAGGGCGAAAAAGAGCCCGCTGATGATCACCAGGCTGAGCAGGAAAATCCCCAGTAGGTAGCAGCGTTTCCTGATGGAATGCTTCAGCATGAGGTGTTCGGACATTCTGGCCGAGGAGGTCAGCCCGAATGTCGGATCCCGCACATAGGCGACCCAGGTTGACTCGGTCATTCCGTCGGATCCCGGGTTGGTGGCGGGAATCCGGAACCATCCCTCGGTGCCTCCATGCTGTTGGATCAGTCTTCCCAAGAGCCCGCTCACCGGATCATCGGACTGCAGGGTAGGCATGGGGGGGAAGATCAATGCCGTGTCCCCGCAGGGAAGCTGGACGAGGATGGTATCGTCGACCCCCTCCAGCATCTTTTGGAGAATCGCGACAAGATCCCCTTCCTGAAGCTGAATGGTGACCAATCCCTCGAACTCTTCGTTCGCCCCGTGAATCGGCATGGCAAGGTGAAAGGCCCGTTTGCCCGTGGTCGCGGTGACGCGGAGTTTGCCCAGGGAGAACTTGCTTGAGGGATCCTTTTTCAGCTCCAGATAATAGGAGCGGTTGGAGAGATCGTAGGCTGGCGAGGGGGAGACGCCGCTCTGGGCCACAAGTTTTCCGTCACGGTCCAGATACAAAAGGAGACCGAGGGTGTCGGGTGAGTTGTAGATACTGAACTCCTCCATCACCTTCCGGATGAAGTGGTGGGCCTCCTCGCGACCGAGATTTCCCTCCATGAAGCGCTTCTCGATGCTTAGCCGTGCGGCGTCGAGGATCTTGCTGCCATCGGTCAGGGAGGCCTGGATCAGGACCGAGGCCGAACGGGCATGGCGGAGAAGCTCCTTTTTTTCCACTTCCAGATCCCAGAGCCACGCCAGATAGAGGGTCGCGGCACATGTGGCGCAGAAGGCGATGAGAACTCCGCCGTAGAAACCGAGAAGGGTTCTGCTGACTCTCTTGATCCGTTGTTTGGTCAAGCCGTTCATCGCTTCGGAATTGTTCTCGACGTGTTTCTGGCCAGGAGGAATCGGGAACAGGTTTCCTCTCGGTTGGGGTTACTCAGGAATGGGGGAGTGCTGTTGCCGACTGTTCCTGCATCAGTTTCTTCATCGCTTCGAGGGGCATCGGTTTTCCGTAGAGATAGCCCTGGGCATGGGTGCAGCCGATCAGTTTCAGGAAGTCGGCCTGTTGTTTCGTTTCCACCCCTTCGGCCACGATCAAGAAGCCGAGGCTCTTTCCGATGCCGACCATGCCCGTGAGGAGTTCGTTCGACTTGGAGGGTCCCGGCGTTATCCCGGAGATGAACTCCTTGTCGATCTTGATGATGTCGACCGGGAGCTTGGAGACTTGGAGGAGGTTGCTGTAGCCGGTGCCGAAGTCGTCGAGGGCGATCTTCACGCCGCCCTTCCTGAGGGCGTTGAGGTTCTCGATGACGAGTTTGTGCGGTTGGAGCATGCTGCTCTCGATGATCTCGAGGGTGAGTGACTCGGGGGGGAATCCCGCGTTCCTGAGTTGGCCAAGGCACTTCTCGGCATATCCCTTGGTCGAGAGGATGGGGGGGCTGATATTCACCGACATCCGGCAGCCGTGCTCGGAGAGCATGCTCTGGCAGAAGGGGGTGGCGGTGAGCCGGAGCATTTCCGCAAGGGCCCACTCGTCGAGCTGGGAGAGGTAGCGCACGCGCTCGATCGCCTGGATAAACTCGGAGGCGGGCATGATGCTTCCATCCTTGCGGAGGAGGCGGGCCAGCGCCTCGGATCCGGAGACCCTTCCCGTGGAGAGTTCGACGATCGGCTGGAAGTGGAGAAGGAAGCGGTTGTGACGGAAGGCATCCTTCACCTTGTGGTCGAGATTCCTGCGGATCTGGAAGTCGCGGATCACCTCCTCGTCGGCGATGCAGAATCCCTTTCTCTCCCCCCGCTTCACCATGTACATGGCCTCTTCGGCCCGTCGGATCAGTTCGTTCGCGGTGATGTCGGGATTGTCGATGATCGCGGCCCCGATGCTGGCCTCCACCCGGATCTCGAGTTCACCCAGCATGAAGGATTTATCCAGTGTCCGGGCGATTCGCTCAAGGAGGGAGGCGATGCCAGACTCCATCTCGATCCCGCGGGCGAGCAGGATAAACTCGTCGCCGCTGAGTCGCCCGAGCATGTCGTTACTCCTGCAGACCGTCATGAGACGCGCGGTGATCTCCTTGAGCAGGCGGTCCCCGGTCTCGTGCCCGAAGTTGTCATTCACCTCCTTGAATCCGTCCATGTCGAAGAAGAGGACGACCGAGTCGGGTTCCAGAGCGTCGCACTCCAGAATGGCCTCCTGGATCGAACGGAGAATGACGATGCGGTTGGCGGCTCCGGTGAGCTGATCGTGGGTCGCCTGGTGCATCAGTTCGATGGCGACGAGCTCCCTCTCCGCAATGATCCCGAGGTTGGAGGCCATCATGTCGAAGACCTCCTCGATTCTCGGATCGATCTGACGATGGTCGGGGAAGACCAGTTCGATGATGGCCACGAGACGATCACGGATCGCGACGGGAACCACCATGTAGGAGAATTCGTTCTTATCCGACCCCGCGCTGATGAACTCGGTTTTACTGCCGATGGTGTGCGGGTGGGCCGGAAGGGTGTCGATCTTCTGCCAGAGCGCGGGAAGATCGGGGTCACTCGGGATGGCGGTGTTGTAGCGGATACCGGTCGATCCGCCCGACTGCATGTTCAGGATCCTGGCCGAGAGCCATCCGAGGTTCACATCCAGATTGTTGATCAGGTAAGAGAGAGCGGTGTCGAAGTCCGTCGCGGTCGAGGAGAGCTCGCTGCTGGAGTGGAGAAGCCGGTTGTAGACCTCCTTCTCAAGATGGAGAAGCCGTGTGAGCCGCGTGTTCGACCGGTAATCCATGATCCGGTTGATGGCCACCTCGGAGAGCTTCCTGAGCATGGTGATCTGGAGCTCGCTCAACTCCTTCGGCTTCCGGTCGATGACGCAGAAGGTGCCGAGAGGAATCTTCTCCCGGTCGACCAACGGAATCCCTGCGTAGAAGCGGATGTAGGGTTCTCCGGTGACGAGGGGATTGGTGGCGAAGCGGGGATCCTTGCTCAGGTCCCCCACGATGAAGGGCTTCTCAGGGTCGAGAATCGCATGGGCGCAGACGGAGACATCCCGGGGAGTCTCCTTCACCGGAAGTCCGTAGGCCGACTTGAACCACTGACGCTCCTTGTCGACCAGCGAGATCAGGGCGATCGGCGTTTCGCAGACCATCGCCGCTATCTCGGTGAGACGATCGAGCATGGGGTCGTTGCTCGTGTCGAGGATCTCGTACCCCATCAGTTTCGCGATCCGAGTCTCCTCGTTGGGAGGCAGGGGAGCGGGTATGGGACCTCCGCAGGTCAACGGAGGTATGGTCTCCGTCGGTTTCTCTTTTTTCGCCTCCTTCGCCAAGGCGGATGACGAAGCCGTATCCATGATCAGTTTCTGTCCTCTCACGACAACATCCTACGGTCTGTTCTCACTTAGTTAAAGCGAGGGCGCCTAATGAAACCGCTTAGATTTCAGGGGTTACGGAAGAGGGCTCGCGCAGAGGAGCAGAGACGCAGAGGAGGAAACCGGGGGAGAACCTCGAAAGACACCAAAGACCGAGGGGGAAAGGGATGAGAAATATGGAACTCAGGAACTCAGGAAAAACTGAGTAGTCTTGGAGTAGTGAATTCCGACCTCACCAAGAGACTGATGACATGAATCAAATGCATCCGTTGTATTTGAGTTCCATATTCATCCCTCATTCGAGGGGTTCGATGTCGATCCAGTCGATGAGCATCGTCTGCGTTCCCGTCCACTCCGGGGTGCTTGCCCATGGCATCCGACGCATGCCGACGATGATCGTCGAAGGGGTGTCGGGAACGACATCCCTGATGACTCCCTGTTGCACCCCGTCGATGAAGAAGGTGACCGACTCGGGGCGCCACTCGATCGTGTAGGTGTGAAACTTTCCGTCGTCATGGGAGATGCTCTTTCCGTCGGCGTCACGGATCGGTTGCCGGATGCTCCGGGTCGGCTTCAGGGTGCCGTGCTTTCCTTCACGGGCATCGGCCCAGGTGTTGAGTCTGATGTCGGTCCAGCCTCCGTTAGTTCCGGTCGGGTGTCCCGGTTCCCCTGACTTGGTGTCCCGAGAGACGATCTCGATGTCGATCTCATCAACGCCCGATTTCTCATGGTAGGTGAAGACAGAGCAGGCGACTCCGGGGATGGCGGTGTTCCTGGCCCTCATGCTGATGCGGTGGTTGCTTCCGACGGGGCCGAGCGAGAGGGTCTGGAAGGGGTAGGGATTCTTCTTGGAGAGCTCTTTCTGCAGGGAAGAGGCCCTAACGCTGAGTGAGGCGTAGCCGTCGCCGGGGATGATCTCCTTCCATCCGGTGACCGGGGTGAGTTCGTCGTTGTAGCCCCAACGGATGCCGTCGCGGGCGGGTGGCTTCCCGGGAGTCTCGAACCCCTCGAAATACTCCCCCGCCATGAGTGATGTGGTGGCAATTGCCATGAGAAGTACCCGTTCAAATAGTTTTCCCGCAGAGGCGCAGAGGCGCTGAGAGAGTGATGGAAATGAAGTGATCACGGGAGAAGTAATCTGTGGTTGATCCTCATCCCAAGATAACATCTGTGATCATCTATACTGATAAAATCTCCTCTGCGCCTCTGCGGGAGCCCTCTTCTTTTTCTCTTTTTTCGCTTAGGCGGGGATGACCTGGGCCTTTCCGTTCTTCGGAACGATGTTGCAGGCATCGACGATGAGGGGGATGTGCTCCGCCAGTTCCGCGTAGTCGACTCCCTGATGAGCCGTGCAGACGACGGCCGCATCATACTCTCCGAGGGTCTGCGGATTCCAAGAGACGGAGCGTTTGCCGATCCATTGCTCACTCGCCCCGTGCGCGGTGATCTCCGGGACGAAGGGATCGTGGTAGTCGACCACCGCCCCCTTGGCCTGGAGGAGATCCATGATCTCATAGGAGGGGGACTCCCGGTCGTCGGGGATGCCGGGCTTGTAGGCGACGCCCAGCACGAGAATCCTGCTTCCCTGCAGGGAGCGTCCCGAGGAGTTCAGCGCCTCAAGGAGGCGGTTGGCCACGTAGTAGGGCATGCCCCGGTTGATCTGGCCGGCGAGTTCAATGAAGCGGGTGTCGAGGTTGAACTCACGCGCCTTCCAGGTGAGGTAGTAGGGGTCGATCGGAATGCAGTGACCCCCCACGCCCGCGCCGGGGTAGAAGGGCATGAAGCCGAAGGGCTTTGTCTTGGCGGCATCGATCACCTCCCAGATGTCGATCCCCATGGGAGTGAAGATCCTCTTGAGTTCGTTGACGAGGGCGATGTTGATGAAGCGGAAGATGTTCTCCGTGAGCTTCACGGCCTCAGCCGTGTCGCAACTGCTGACCGGAACGACCTGCTTCACAGCTCGCGAGTAGAGCCCGACCGCCCGATCGAGGCAGGCGGGGGTGAGTCCCCCGACGACCTTGGGCATCTCGCTGAGATGGCTTTTGGGATTTCCAGGATCCTCGCGCTCGGGCGAGAAGGCGAGGGCGAAGTCGACTCCGGCCTTCATCCCCGATCCCTTCTCGAGGACTTTCCTGAGATCCTCGCGCGTCGTTCCTGGGTAGGTGCTCGACTCGAGCGAGACGAGCATGCCGGGTCGCAGGCACGGGGCGATCTCCTCGCCCGCCCTGACGATGAATCCGAGATCCGGATCGAGGTGGGTGCGGAGCGGTGTGGGAACGCAGATGATGATTGCCTCGCTCTCGGAGAGCCGGCTCTTGTCAGAGGTGAAGGCGAGGAGCTTCTTGGCCATGGAGGCGGCGATTCGCTCCGAGGAGATGGTGGTGATGGGTGAGCGTCCGGCCTGAAGCTCGTCGATCCTCTGATGATCCAGATCGAAGCCGAGGGTCCGGCAACCCGCCTCGGCGAATCCGACGGCAAGAGGGATGCCGACATAGCCGAGTCCGACAATGGCGACTTCGTAGGGAGAGTTGGCGGGTTTTGGGATCATGTGGCAGGGGTGGGGTGTGCTTCGTGGTGAGGATGGTTGTTGCCTATGCGCTCCATCTGACGACCCAGGTCACGGCGGCCGAAGAAATACTCGACGGTGCCGACCACGCGGCAGAGGAGGTGGAACTGATGGAAGCCGATGTTGTCGATGAGGATCGCTAGGATCAGCCGCCAGAAATCGCGCCAGGTGGCGCTGCGCAAGCGCCCGCTCTCGGTGATGAGCACCGCGGAGAGGGAGAGGAAGACCCCCAGAATGTAGGCGAGGAAAATCATGCCAATGATCTCGAAGCCGGTCGCGATCCCGAGCACAAGGCAGACGGCCATGAGGATCCATGCCGAGAGTTCCACGATCGCGGCCAGTCCCTCGAAGATGAGGAAGAAGGGCATGCCGAAAAGTCCGGTCATGCCGTAGCGGGGATTGAAGATCATGCCACGGTTCCTCCAGAGGGCCTGCAGGGTTCCTCTCTGCCAGCGGTTCCTCTGCGAGGCGTATTGGGAGATCTTCTCGGGGATCTCGGTGTAGCAGACGGCGTCCGGGACGAAGACGAGCTTCTGATCCTCCTTGTTGCGGCGGTCGTGGATGTGCCTGTTAAGCCGCATGGTGAACTCGATGTCGTCGGTGATGGCATCGGGCCAAGGGCCGCCGATCTTCTCAAAGAGGTGCTTCCTGATGAGGATCAGCGCTCCGGAGATGCAGAGCATGCTCCTCAACCTGGAAAGCCCGATTCTCGCCCACTGGAAGCTCCGGGCGTATTCGACCTCCTGATTGAGACCGATGAGGCTCCTCGGGAATCCCTTCGAGACGATCTCCCCGTCGACGACGGCGAGTCCGTTGGAGGGACGGACAACCCCCGCCACGGCGGCGACCCTCGAGTCGCGAAGAAAGGGGCGCGCCATGTGGAGGAGGGCGTCCGGCTCAAGAAGGCAGTCGGCATCGATGACGCAGAGGAGGGGATAGCGCGCCATGGCGACTCCGGCGTTGATGGCGTCGGCCCTGCGACCGTTGACCTTATCGACCACGACGAGGTTCGGGTAGTCGGGGGACTCGTGGACGGAGCGGATCTGCTCGGTGCCGATGTAGCGCCGTCCGAAGCGGTCGACCCTGCGGAGCTTGAAGCTTTCAGCGAGGATCTCCATGGTTCCGTCGGTGGAGCCGTCGCTGACGACGATGACCTCGAACTGGGGGTAGGTCAGCCTGAGGATGTTGCGGATGGTGCTGCAGATGATTGTGGCCTCGTTGAAGCAGGGGATGATCAGGGAGACCGGCATGCTGAGTCTGGACTCACCGATCCTGCGGAACTCGGCGAAGGTGATGGCCCTGTTGTAGCGCCGGACCTGAAGCGATCCGATCAGCAGGAGCAGGAGGTAGATCGCGTGGAGGGCGATGTAGTAGACTAGGATGACCCAAAGGAGGATGCGGATCGTGTTCATAGGTTTGTCTGCAGAGTAGGTTGCAGAATGCCGTGCTGTTGCAGGATCTGGCGGCTCATGTCGCGTCCGTAGGCGTCGACATGGTGATCGGTCGCATCCCTGAGGGCGGTGATCCCGGGGTCACCGAGGGCGTGGAGCGCCTCGGCGGCATTCAGGCGGACCCACCACTCCTGATCGGAGAGACCCTGAAGAAGGAGCGGGATCTGTCCTCCTGCGGCGAGTCTCCCGAGCGCCTGCATCACGCTGCTGCGGACCTCCCAGGAGGGATCCTCGCCGAGGGCGGCGATGGCGGCGCTCACGGAGTGGTCGCCGATGGAGGCGAGGGAGCGGACGGCATTGAGGCGGACATTCGGGCTCTCGTGTCCGAGCAGATGACGGAGGGGGTCGATCGCGCGATGGAGGCGCAGGCTTCCGGCGACGCGGGCGGCAATGCCGAGGGAGGTCTCGTTGGCAGTCGGGCGTTGCAGGATGACGAGGATCGGGTCGCTGGCTCTCGCTCCGAGGATCTGGATCACCTCGGCGACGCGTCGCTGGGAGACTTCTCCCGGAGCATCAAGAGCCTGGAGGATCGGCTCGACGGCATCGTGGCAACCAAGACGCGCGAGCGATGTCGCGGCGGCGAATCGGACGGCAAGCACCTCGTCGCGGAGCGCTGTCATGAGTGCGGGGAGGGAGGTGTCGTCGCCGAGATAGCCGAGGTACTCGGCCGAACGGAGTCGCTTCTCCCAGGATCTGCTCCTGAGGCGGTCGAGCATCTTCTGGCCGACAGGCATGCCACTGAGGAGGGGGAGGAGTTTTTCACGCCCTTTCTCCCCGAGGGTGTCCGATTCCTCGAGAAGGACCCGGATCGCCGCGTGGGGGTCTTTTCCCAAGACAGCCCGCGTCATCTCGAGGGTGGCTTCGCCGGAGAGGAAGGAGCGTAGGATCGGCTTGGCGTGACTCCTGAAGGCTGCCTCGCGACGGAGGCGGCGGTCGGTGTCAATTCGGAGAGCGATGGTGACTCCCAGCAGGAGGATGCTCAGCAGGGTGAGGATCCCCGCGGTGTAGAGGACGATGGTGAGGAGGTTCATGGTCTTAGAACTTCAGCGCGAGGCCGATGCTCGGGGTTAACTGCTGGTAGAGGGGGGAGTAGTCCTGGGTGAGGCGGTAGCAGTACTGCACACCCGCAAAGAGGTTCAGGTCGCGAGTGACTGGCTGGGTGAAGAAGACCGAGTAGGTGTAGGCGGGGCTGAGACTGGTGACGTTGTTCCCGTTGGCTCCGACTTCGGCGTCGGGGTCGGTACCGTAGGCGAAGGCGAGGCTGAGGCGGCGCTTCCCGGGAAGGCCGAGATTCAGGGCGGTGGAGTAGTAGTTGTAGTCGAGGTTGTAGAACGCCCAGCCACGGACGTAGCGGACGGCGATGGAGTTCTCGTCGTTGAAGTTGTAGACGAGGCCGGGATTCACCTGATCAATCGGTCCCTGGATGAAGTTGTAGTGCTGGTAGTCGAAGAGAACCCCGAGGCGGGGAGCGGCCTGGTAGATAAACCCTCCCGAATAGATCTGGGTCGCGGCGAAGGTGGGGGCCGGGCAGATCGAGATCTTCCCGTGGACCTCGAGGTACTTCCAGAGGTAGTAGGAGGCGATGGCGCTATAGTAGATGTTCGTGCCCGAGGGAGGACGCTGGAGGATGTCGACTTCGCCGCCGATGGTGAACTTCCTGTTCACCCGGTAGAAGAGCTGGACATCCTCTTCCTGCCATCCCTGGCGTCCCTCATTGAAGAAGCTGTAGCTGTAGCTCGGGATCACGAGCCAGTGTTTGTAGGGATCTTCCGCGGTGAGTTCGGGTTCGACGGCGTTCTTTCCTTTGGAAGGCTTGGCGCTCCTGGCGGCGTAGACCCCGCCATCGGGTCCTCCCTTCTTTGCTTTGGACTTGCCGACATAGCCCTCCGGTTTCTTCAGCGGCGTCTCGGGAAGTCCGAGCTCGTCACGGACCTCGACGATGGCGTTGAACAGGTTGACGGGATTGGAGGCGTTGCGGCTCTGGAGCGACTTTTCAAGAAGCCGGAGGCATTCCTTGTCGTGGTAGCCGTTGGCGTAGAGGAACCAGGCATACTGCTCCCTGAGCACGGAATCCTCGGGATGCTCGAGCAGGGCGGCCTTGTATTGATCACGCGCCTTCAGGAGCTGGGTCTGTGATTCCGAGAGCTGGGCCATCTGGAAGAGTCCCAAGGGAGGGGAGGAGATGGTCTGCTCCACCACCGGCTCGAGGTTCACGGGATCGGAAGGGGGTGCGGGATAGGGATTGGGAATTGCAATGATCGGATCACTCTTTGCCGATGGTTGGTTGGTCTCCTCGGGCGCCCCCTTGAGAGGAGCCGCAAGGGAGAGGGCGATCAGCAGAAGGGCTGAAAGGTGGAGTGGTTTGTTCATAGAAGTCTTCCGTCGGGAACGCCCGTCGCCTTGTTGCGGGCGATCAGGTCGTCGATGGTCTGCTCGAGTGTCCAGGCGTGACGGAACGCGGTGAGTTCCTGCAGGAGATCGACCGAGGGGCGTCGCTGGGTGATCTGCCAGAAGGTGCTGCCGTATCCCTTCTCGAAGGGGACAAACTCGAACGTGGAGGAGCTTCCGGAGCGCTCGATCACCATGGTCGCCAGATCGAGGATGGAGATCTCCCTGGGGTTGCCGACATTCACGGCGCGACCCCAGGCCCGCGGCTCTCCCGCCAGCATGTCGAGCGCGCTCACGGTGTCCCGGACATCGCAGAAGGAGCGGGTCTGTGTTCCGTCGCCGTAGACGGTGAGGGGAACGCCCGCGAGGGCCTGCTTGATAAAGCGGGGGAGGACAAATCCGTAGTTTCCCGACTGCCTCGGGCCGACGGCGTTGAAGAGGCGCGGGATGGCGACGGGGAGGCCGTGGATCTGGCGGTAGGCGACGGCCTGAACCTCGTTGGTGAGCTTGCTGAGGGCGTAGGCGGTGAGGCCTCCCTTCTCGGGGACATAGACCAACTCGACACCCTCCTTGAGGACTGTCTCGTGGGAATGGCTGTAGACGGAGGAACTTGAGGTGACGACGAGCTCCGGGAGGTTCATTGAGCGGGCGATGCACTCGAGGAGGCGCTCGGTGCCGAGGACATTCACGCGGGTCACCTCGATCGGCTCCCGCAGGACGCGGAACATCCCGACGACCGCCGCCATGTGATAGATGCGGTCGGCGCGGGTGACCTCCTTCTCGAGATCAGGCCACTCGAGGATGTCGGCCTTCTCAAAGCGGAACCGCTCGTTCTGAAATCCGGAGAAGACATCCCTCGATCCGGTGCTCAGGTCATCGACGGCCACGACGCTGTCACCCTTGCCGAGGTGATGCTCGGCAAGATGGGATCCGATGAACCCGGCGCCGCCCGTGATAAGAATCTGCATTGGTGTGGTGTCTGGTTGGAGGTTTATTCCCTATACCGGCGCGTCTTGAGGAGGAGGCGCGGGTGACGGAAGCAGCTGATCGGGGTGCCGTTGCCGTTGACGGCGTTGAGCTCAACATGGTTCTGGCTCGAGAGGGCCGAGACATAGTCGAGGAGGGTGCGGGTGTTGATGCTTGGATCAGGCTCCAGGTCGCGGAAGATAACCATCGGCTTGCGGCCGCCGTTGGAGTGTGAGAGGAGCTCCCTGAGGGAGTGCCTCATTCCGGAACCGAGCATGTGGTTCCCGTCCCCCACCATGAGGATGATGTCGGGCCTGATCCGCTCGACGACATGCTCCCAGCTGATGCTGTCGTGATTCAGGACGGCGTAGTTGAAATACTCGATGCTGGTGCTGGAGTGAGGGGCGGTGTTCCGCAGGGCTGTCTCAAGCCAGACGCGGGCGAGTTTCCCGGCTACGACCGAGGGATAGAGGCAGATGACGCTGATCTCATGACCTCCTACGGGGAACTCTACTCCTTCGAGAATCCGCTCTGTTGGGAGAGGTTTGTTACCGTTGCCGTTGCCGAGACTTCGTGGCGGCGCTTTCTTCTTCCCGCTTTGTGTCCTGCTTTGAGGTGACTGTTTCGTCTGTTTTCTAACAAGAGAGGGCGCTTTCATCATCCATGATGATAACGCTCTGTCGGCGGCTGGGTATCCGCAGGGATGCTTATCCGGGGCTAAGCAAAACGCTTAGGGAAAGGGAGGGAGGTTTTCCCCCTTAAGCGTGCTGATGAGACTCTTCGTCGCCGAAGAAGCGCATGGCGTAGGCGTGAAGCTGGAGGGCGGTCTCAAGGCCGATCTTGAGGCGGATGTTATTGCGGTGGACCTGAACGGTCCGTGGGCTGATGCCGAGCTTGTCGGCGCTGTCCTGACAGGAGTGCCCTTGGGCGATGAGCTGCAAAATCTCAAGCTCCCGGTCGGTCAGTCCGTGGATGTGGGAGGAATCGAAGCCGTTCTTCCCGTTGCCCTTGTTCCCATTGTGTCCCGCGTGTGACTGGATGGCCTGGCAGGCGATCTTGGGATTGAGGTAGAGCTCCCCCTTGAGGACCGTTGCAACCGCTTTCTCGAGTCGGCCGATGGGATCCATCTTGTGGAAGTAGCCGGAGGCTCCCGCGCGGATGCAGCGCTCGCCGTAGAACTCTTCGCTGTGAGCGGAGTGGATGAGGATCCTGAGCTCGGGGTAGAGCGGCTTGAGATGCTTGATGAACTCGATGCCATCCTTGCCGTGGAGTTCGATCTCGAGGATCAGCAGATCGGGGAGATCCTTGCCCATCTTCTCCATGCCCTCCTCGGCTGTGGCGCTGGCCCAGACGATCTCCCAGTGGCCCTGTTTCTTCAGGAAATGCGAAATGCCGATCCGCGAGGCGGGTTGGCTGTCGACGATCGCGATCCGGGGCTTCGCGGCGGACTTTGAGATGGGGGATAGCTTTTTCACAACCGATGGCTGGTTTCAGCTAGATTCCGTATTACGCCTTAATACAGACCCCGTCAATAGTGCGTTAACAAGGCGTTTTCCCTTGATGGATAGGAGAACAAGTAGCGGTGGTGGGACTCGAACCCACACTGGAGCGATTTTAAGTCGCTTGTCTCTGCCATTGGACTACACCGCCAAAAAGAGAAGGATGAGACTTGGGTCCTAAAACCTGAAGAAAGAAAACGAAAGGGTCGAGGGACGGGTCCCTGCGGCCCTTTCAATTTTTCGATGATCAGTATCCAACGTGTCCGAGGCGGGTCTTGCCGCGGAAGATCCAGTAAATACTCACGGTGTAGGCCAAGACGATCGGAATGCCGATGATGGCGATGATGAGCATGATCCCGAGGGTCTTCTGTGAGGAGGCGCAGTTATAGATAGTCAGGCTGTTGGACGGGTCGGGCATCGACATGACGATGTGAGGGAAGTAGGAGATACCCAAAACGGCCATCAGGAGGACCATGGTCAGGGCTGACATGAGGAACGCTCCGAACTCAGCGCCCTTGCGGATCATTCTGGGGATGGAGAGGGCGACCGCAATATCAAGGGCCAGGATCAGAAAGCCATGGGGCCGAGTCATCATGACGGCAACAAGGTCGGGGCACTCGAAAAAGGTGGCCACGTTGAACGAAAGAAAGAGGATGAGAAAGACACCGATGAGGCGGGGAACCCATCCCTTGATCGTGGCCTGGAGTTCGCCCTCGGTCTTCATCACAAGGAAGATCGCCCCGTGCATGGCGAAGAGTGCGACCACGGTGACGCCGAGCAGGAGGGAGTAGGGATTGAGGAGGCCGATAAAGGTGCCGATAAAGTCACCCTGCGAGTCGAGAGGGATGCCTCGGGTGATGTTCCCCAAGGCGACGCCGATCAGAAATGCCGCTAGAAAGCTCCCTACGCTGAAGGCGATGTCCCATCCCTGGCGCCATGCCTTGCCCGGTTCCTTGCTCCGGAACTCGATGGAGACGGCACGGAAGATGAGGGCCGCCAGGAGGAGCATGAAGGCATTGTAGAAGCCGGAGAAGACGGTGGCATAGGCGCCGGGGAAGGCGGCGAAGAGCGCGCCACCACCTGTGACAAGCCAGACTTCGTTGCCGTCCCAGACGGGGCCTATGGAGTTGAGCAGGATGCGGCGATCCTCGTCCTTCTTCACGAAGAGGTGGAGAATGCCGACGCCGAAGTCAAATCCGTCCAGGATGGCATACCCGGTGAAGAGGATGCCGACGAGGAGGAACCAGATGGTATTGAGGTCGGGGAGATGCATGGCGGTGATGATTCGGAGGAGTGACCCTTATTAGGAGGCCCTGCCTTTCTTGGTGAAGATATCCTCAGCGAGTCCGATGGCCTTGGTGTGATGTCCCTCGTCATCCTCCGGGCCGTGCTGGATCTTACGATTGATCAGGTAGATGAAGGAGGCGAAGAGAAGGGAATAAATCAGGGTGAAGAGGATGATGGAGAAGACCACCTGCTCTGCCTGCACGGCTCGGGAGAGCCCGTCGGAGGTCTTGAGCATATTGTAGACGATCCAGGGCTGACGCCCCATTTCGGCAGTGAACCAACCGGCCTGCATGCAGATCTGCGGCGCAATCACGGCGAAGACATAGATCCAGAGAAGGGGTCGGATGAACGGGTTATCCACCCTGAAGAGCCAACCTCTCCAGAGAAGCGTGAGTGCCAGGAAGGAGAGTCCGAAGACCGCTGATCCGATGCCGATCATGAGATGGTAGGTCTGGAAGACGGCCCCCACAGCGGGCCAGTAATTGGGACGGATCTTGGCGAGTTGGTCGGGATTCAAGCCGGGATTGCGGGCAGCCAGGAACTCATCACTCGGCATCGAGAGGAGTCCCTGTACCGGTTGTTTGAAATTATGGAAGCAGAGGAAGCTGAGAAGTCCCGGGATCTGGGGGCCGTGGACTTCCTGCTTCTTGGTGTCGACCCAGCCGAAGAGGGTCATCGGTGTGTAATCCTGGGTGGTGTAGACCCCCTCCATGGAGGCTAGCTTGATCGGTTGGGTGCGAACGACGCCGCGAGCGGTGGAATCAGCGCTGATCGACTGGAGGATGGTGGTGAAGGCGGCGAAGCAGACGGCAACTGTCATGGAGGCCTTGGCAAACTTGAGATGCTTTCCCTTGAGGAGATACCAGGCGCTGATGCTGATCACTAGGAAAGCACCCACAAGCCAAGAACCGAAGACCACGTGACAGATCCGGTTCAAGGAAGAGGGGTTGGCGATCATCTCCCAGAAATTATCGACGACCGCACGGACATGCCCCATGTCAGAGGCTTGGACGATGTAGCTCTCTGGAAGTCGTGTGTGGACGGCGCCAGTAATCCTTTCGAGGTGGAACCCCGCGGGGGTCTGCATCCAGGAGTTGGCGATCAGGATCCAGATGGCGCTGAAATGGGAGCCGAGGCAGACCATGCAGGTGGCAAAGAAGTGCATCTTGGGGCCTACCTTATCCCAACCGAAGAGAAGCAGGGCCAGGAATCCGGACTCAAGGAAGAAGGCGAAGATACCCTCGGCCGCAAGGGCGCTTCCGAAGATATCGCCGACGAAGCGGGAGTAGGAGGCCCAGTTCGTCCCGAACTCGAACTCCATGACAATGCCGGTCGCGACACCGATCGCAAAGATCAGGCCGAAGATCCTGGTCCAGAAATGGGCGAGTTGATGGAAGAGAGGATTCTTGGTCTTGAGGTAAAGACCCTCCATGATCACCAAGAGCATTCCCAGGCCGATGGTCATCGGCGGATAAAGGAAATGGAATGAGACCGTGAGGGCGAACTGGATGCGGGAGAGGATTTCGACGGACATCCCAAGCATCTCAATCCCTAAAGGGCACGGCATCAATGGGAAAATCACCCCACAATGTGATGCGCACGGCGTGACTTGCCCGAATCTCAGACGAAAATCTCAGCCACCGTATCGGCGAGGAGACGCCCGCGGGGGGTGAGGAGCCACCGCTCAGGGGTGCGGGTGACAAGGCCTTCCTTCTGGAGATTGGAAAGCTCCTGCTCCCAGCGGCCCGCTTCGGGGAGGGGCAATCCCTCGAGCGTCCTCATGCCGAAGGCGGCACGCTCGGCGAGTTTCAGCGCCTCGGTGACTTCCTCCTCGAAATCGACGGCGGTTTTCCCTACCGCGGTCGTCTCGCTGTAGAGGCCGGTCTCCCTGATGTTGCGCCAGCGCTTCGATCCGACGGTCGAGAAGGCGCTGGGCCCGAGGCCGAGGTAATCGTTTCCCGACCAGTAAGCGGAGTTGTGAAGCGAGTGCCGTCCTGGCAGGGAGTAGTTGGAGACCTCGTACTGGAGGTATCCGGCCGTGCCGAGCATCTCCGAGGTCAGTTCGAACTGGTCGGCCTCCAGTCCCTCGTCGGGGGCCATCTCGCCACGGCCGAGCTTTTGGAAGAATTCCGTATCCTCTTCGTAGGTGAGTCCGTAGGCGGAGAGGTGCTCGGGGGCGAGGCGGAGGCTTCTCTCCAGCGACTGCCCCCATGAGTCGAGCGACTGGCCCGGGACACCGAAGATGAGGTCGATGGAGAGGTTGTCAAAACCGGCGGTGCGGAGGACCTGAAACGACTCCTCCGCCTTCTCCGCGTCGTGGGTCCGGCCGAGGGACTTCAGCACGGCGTCATCCCATGACTGGACTCCCATGCTGACGCGGTTGATTCCCAACTCACGGAGGAGGACGGCCTTGTCCGCGGCGACGGTCGCGGGGTTCATCTCGATCGTCCATTCCTTTAGAGCGGAGAGATCGAGTTGATCGCGGAGGCCTCCGAGGAGTTTCTCAAACTGGGGAATCGAGAGGGCGCTCGGCGTGCCTCCCCCGAAGAAGATCGTCCTGGGGCGGAGCCTTGAAGCCCAGCGGCCGCTCTCCAGAAGCAGGGCATCGAGAAAGGTCTCCACGCGCTCACGACCGGCCGACTCCTTGTAGAAGGCGCAGTAGGGGCAGATGTTCGGACAGAACGGGATGTGGATGTAGAGATGCTCGATCACGTTGAGGAATGCTGAGAAGCCAACCTGCCAGGAGGATATCCGGAAGTCATGAAACAGGAGAAGCGATCATGCCGGAAATCGATGCCGGGAGGGTCTTTTTAAATCGTCGCTCCCAGCCTGGATCGGTGCTACTTTGCTGTCATTAGGCTATGTGTTTTCCCCGTCCAGCGATCCTTTTAGGGTGCCTGCTGACCAGCGTGCTCCTCGTTGGCAGATTGTCCGCCACCGAGGGGGAGAAGGCGAAGATGAAGCCCGCCTCGGAACTCCTCTCCAAGCAGGAGCAGGGAAAGATCTATCCCTCCGTGCTGGAGAGGGCCAGCGGGGAGCCGCTCTCGATCGTGGTCTCCCTCTCGAAGCAAAGAGCCTACCTCATGGTGGGGAGTAGGGTGGCTGTTGATTCACCAATCTCTTCCGGCAGACGCAATGGCTGGACCCCCAAGGGGTCGTTCCAAATCCTCGAGAAGGATCCGAATCACTTTTCCAATCTCTACGGGAACTTCGTCGATGGCACTGGAACGGTCATTCGTTCCGGAGTGAGCAGTAAAATCGACTCGGCACCGAGCGGCACTCATTTCCGCGGCGCTCCGATGAAGTACTTCCTGCGCCTGACTCCGCAGGGAGTGGGGATGCATGCGGGGATACTGCCAGGCTATCCTGCCTCGCACGGCTGCATCCGACTCCCCGTCGAGATGGCCCAGATCATCTATTCCAAAGTGACCCTGAACACCCCGGTGACCGTGGGGGAGTGAGGCGCTAGGTAGATCCTAAACGCTACTCTATCGAGGCGAAGAGCATCTCCATGTTGTGCTCGAAGCGCTCCTCGGAGGCGACCGAGGGGTCTGTTGCCACCGGTTGATGGTTCGATTGGAGGGTCACAAAGAGCATCGCCGCGAGTGCGGTGAGGGGAAGGGGAAGGATCCAGCGAAGGAGAGCGAAGCGGGACTTCTCCCGGGGTTGGACCAAGGCGGCCGTGCGTGCCGCAAACCAAGGGGAGGGCTCCACGGGATGAGCCGCCGCATCACGGGCAAGCAGATCCCAGACTTGATCCCGGGGATCCTGGGAATCGGATGTGATGGGGGTCTTTTGGCTCATGGTCGGCTCAGGGGAGTTGGTTTCAGTGTAGGAACACCGGTATCACCCAAAAGTTGCAAAAAAAAGAAGGAAATTTTTGGCCAGCTGGGATGACCCGGCCGGGGCAATGATTCCCTACATGTCCTTCGGCTCGAGGAATCCCTCCAGCTGACGGAGTCGGGTCGGGTGGCGCATCTTGCGGAGCGCCTTGGCCTCGATCTGACGGATACGCTCGCGGGTGACCTTGAACTGCTTGCCGACTTCCTCAAGGGTGCGGGAATAGCCGTCGACCAATCCGAAACGCTGCTCGAGAACCTGGCGTTCGCGCTCGGTGAGGGAATCAAGGACATCCTTGATCTTCTCCTTAAGCAGAACAATGGCCGCCATGTCGGCGGGGTTTTCCGCGGACTTGTCCTCGATGAAGTCACCGAAGCTGGTGTCGTCGCTGTCGCCGACGGGGGCCTGGAGCGAAATGGGCTGCTGGGCCATCTTGAGGACGGCCTGGACGCGTCCGACGGGGAGCTGGATCTCGTCGGCGATCTCCTCGGCGGAGGGTTCGCGGCCGTATTCCTGAACGAGCTGCTTCTGGACGCGGATGAGCTTGTTGATCGTCTCGATCATGTGCACCGGGATACGGATGGTGCGGGCCTGATCGGCGATGGAGCGGGTGATCGCCTGGCGGATCCACCAGGTGGCGTAGGTGGAGAACTTGTAGCCGCGGCGGTACTCGAACTTCTCGACCGCCTTCATGAGGCCCATGTTTCCCTCCTGGATCAGGTCGAGGAAGGAGAGGCCGCGGTTGGTGTACTTCTTGGCGATGGAGATGACAAGACGGAGGTTGGCCTCGACCATCTCGGTCTTGGCGCGAAGGGCCTCGCGGAAGTGTTTCTTGAGATCCTTGTGGCGGTCGTGGAACTGGTCGATGGTCATCCAGTTCCTGCGGTGGTGCTCCGAAATCTGGGCCGCAAGGTTCTTTACGTGGCGAACGTGCTGGGCGTCGCCGCTCTTCTTCGCCGCGTGCCTGTTGTGCTCGGTGCGGAGGGAGATGAGGATCTTGAGATGGTCGTCGGCGTGAGTGACGAAATCCTCAACGATCTTCGACTTGAAGAAGAACTTGGGATAGATCTTCACGACTTCCTCGATCTGCTTGGTGAAGTGGGTCTGATCCTTGGGTGCCGGGGACTTCTTGGCGGGGGCGATCTTCTTGACGTAATGGTCGGAGACCGCGTCGGCAAGGCGCTGGAGTTGCTGGCTGAGGCGGGGGAGGAGCTTCAGGTAACGCTCGCGGCTCTCGATCTTCTTGTCCTGGATGACGCGGTCGAAGCGCTCGCGGGAATCGATCAGGCGCTGGGCCATGTCGATGTGGGAGTGCGCCATGAAGCCGAAGCGGTAAAGGACATCCTGCATGCGGGCCTCGGCCTCCTCGATGCGCTTGGAGATCTCGACCTCCTGCTCGCGGGTGAGGAGGGGAACCTGTCCCATCTGCTTGAGGTACATACGGACGGGATCGTCGAGGATGTCGAGACGGCCGTCGGCCTTCTCTTCTTTCTCCTCCTTTTCCTTGTCCTTCTCGTCGTCATCGTCCTTCTTGACCTCCTTGACGCGGTCGACCTCGGAAGCATCGATGATGTCGACCTCGACGGCGCGCAACTGGGCCATGATCGAGTCGATCGTGTCGGCGTCGTTCATCCCCTCGGGGAGATGCTCGTCGAGATCCTCGAAGGTGATGTAACCCTGCTCCTTGGCGAGTTTCAGGAGTTCGCGGATCTTCTCCTGGAGAAGTTTCTGGGCTTCGGAGGCGTTCGTGGGGGCCTGCCCGGAAATCGAGAGGGAGAGGCCTGACTTTTCCTTCTTGCCCGTGGGCTTCTCGGCAGCGGGAGCCTTGGAGGGGGCGGTCTTGGGAGCCACCTTGGCGGCGGGAGCCTTGGAAACGGGCTTGGCGGGGCTCTTTTGAGCCGGCTTGGCCGCGACTTTCTTGGAAACTACTTTCGCAGCGGGCTTGAGAGCGGCTTTTTTAGGAGCGGGCTTCTTAGCGGCAGGCTTGACCTTGCTCTTGGTGCTCTTTGGCTTCGGGGCGGGCTTTTTGGCGGGAGCCTTTTTCTTGGCGGGAGCCGCCTTTTTAACTGCCTTGGCCGCAGGCTTCTTTGCCGGGGGTTTCTTGGCAGGAGCAGGCTTTTTAGCAGGAGCCTTTTTGGCTGAAGCTGAAGGCTTTACGGATTTTCCGGAGGGTTTCCGGGACGGGGAAGGTTTGGATTTTTTTTTCAACGGAGCGCAGGTGAAGCCGAAGTCGCGGGCGCGGAAAGATCGTTGATGAGGGCCTGAAGGTCAAGGATCTCTTTCTGGACAGAGAGCATTTTCTCCGTGGTGAGACCCGGTGTCCTGAGTTGGATCGCCGCCGCCTGCTGTCGTTTTTTGTAGTCCTGGAGCCTCAGGTTCCGAAAGGCGTCCTGAACGGCCTGAAGCGGGGAAGGGGGCATCTTCTCGAGTTCCCATCCGCTGACCAGCGACTGCAGTCGCGAGGGGATCAGTGCCAGAATGACCTGAGGGCTCGGTTCCTTGATCTCGCGGAGTGGGGGGAGGAGCTCGCCCAGGATTTCCAGTTCCGGATCGAGGTCACCCGGGGTGGGGGCCTTTGCCGAGGAGATCCACTCCCTGACCTCGGGAGAGATCAGCGCCAGGCGGCAGATCAGCTCCGTCGAGGCCGAGACTCTGGTCGGAGGCAGGGAGTGGGAGTGGGCCGTCTCCTGATCGGGGAGGGTGACGGGATTTTTGGCGGCAGCCTCGGCAAGGGCTTCCAGCGAGAGTCCCAATCGCGCGGCCACATGGGAGGTCGTGGTCTCCCGGAGTGCGGCTTCGGGTAGGAGTGTCAGGAATCCTCCGAGGCGCCGGGCGACGGCTGCTTTTTCCCTTGGGCCGAAGTCAATCCCTTTGGCCTCGGACTCGGTCATGGCGCGGGTGATCGAGTGGTCGAAGAAGTCGCGCGATTCCGCAAGGCGTTCCCGGAAGGCCTCCACCCCCTTGCCTCGGATCAACGAATCGGGATCCTCTCCGGCGGGCAGGGTCGCCACGCGCACCTCGATCCCGGCGGAAAGAAGTGCGGGGAGGGATTTCTCCACGGCATTCTGTCCCGCCGTGTCGGAGTCGAAGCAGAGAATAGCCCTCTCGACGAATCGCCGGAGCAGGCGCGCCTGATCGCTGGTGAAGGCGGTCCCCTGTGGGGCGACCACGTTCTTCACCCCGTGCTCGAAGGCGGAGATCAGGTCGATCTGTCCCTCGAGCACGATGGCCTCGCCCGCATCGATGAGCGAGCGCTTGCTCTTGTCGATGCCGAAGAGGACGCGTCCCTTGGTGAAGATCGGCGTCTCGGGGGAGTTCACGTACTTGGCCTCCTTCTGCGAGTCATTGAGGATCCGCCCGCTGAAGGCGACGACCTCGCCGTAATCGTTCCTGATCGGGAACATCAGCCGGTCACGGAACCTGTCATACCCTCCCTGGGTGTCGCCCTCCTTGGCGGTGAGGAGGCCTCCGGCGAGGAGTTCGTCGCGCGTGAATCCCTTGCCCGTCGCCCAGTTGCGGAAGGTCTCCCATCCTGCCGGGGCGTATCCGATCTGCCATTCGTTAGCTACCTCGGAGGTGAGGCCGCGACGCTTGAGGTAGGCACGCGCATGGTCCGCGTCGCGTGAGCGCATGAGGTTGAGATGGAACCATGCGGCCGTCTCGCGGTGGAGTTCCAGCAGGCGGCTACGCTGGTCGCGGCGAGTCTGTTCCTTCGGGTCGTTGTCCTCAACGAGGACGATCCCGGCACGCTGGGCAAGCTTGCGCACGACCGAAGGGAAGTCGAGGTGCTCGTAATCCATCACGAAGCGGAAGACGCCGCCGCCAGCGCCGCACCCGAAGCAGTGGAAGGACTGGCGCGATGGGTTCACATGGAACGAGGGGCTTTTCTCCTTGTGGAACGGGCAGAGCGCCCGGTAACTCGTCCCCGCGCGCTTCAGCGGGAAGTAGCCGCCGATGATCTCCACGATGTCGCTGGCATCGGCGACTTTCTGGATGCTCTCTTCGGCGATGCGCGGCATGGGAGCTAAAGAGTGAAGCCTGAAGTCATCCGGCTGAAGAAAAATCCTCCGTCTTGGGGAAAGGTTCCGCCGATTTTCTTGAAAAAGCTTCGGTTGCCGGGTTGCCCGGGGATGGGTATAGGTTCCCCCGCATGGAACGACATCTCCCGGGGATTTTCCCGCTCCTGATCCTGTTGTCCGGGATCCTTCCCGGTTTTTCCACCGACGCGGAGGCCTCGCTCCGGAACGAGTTGAATCCCCGTCAACAGGAGGAGTTGTCGGCGGGGAAGCCCGTCGTCATCGAGGAGGAGGTTCCCGGGGAGGCGTGGCCTCTCCTGACCATCTACCAGCAGGTCGCCTGCTCTCCCGCGGAGCTTGCCGGGGTTTTTTGGAACAGTGAACTGGATACCGACTATCTGCCGGGGTGCCTTTCCGTGAAGGTTCTGGCGCGTCCGACCCCTTCAATTCATGAGGCACGCTTCACCCTGAAGATGCCTTTCCTGCTTCCTGACGAGGTCTACACCTCCCGCATCGAGTTGATTCCGCAGCCGCCCGGGCCTCCGGAAAGTTATAAAATCCGCTGGCAGATCCTGGAGTCGAGATACTCCAAGTCGTGCAGCGGGGAGATCGTGATGGAGGGGGGCGAAGGTGGGACCCTGTTCCGTTACAGGAATTTCATGTCACCCCGCAGCAGGATTGCGGTGCTGATGCGTACTCCGGCAAGAGACCGCTTGGTCCGAAGCGTCGAAGCCCTGGTTGCCCAGGTAGCCCGTGAGAGGAAGCAGTCTCCCCAATTAATCGAGCGGCAACGGAATGCCCTCAGGCTGGCCCTTGGCAGGAAATCGTTGGGGTGCTCCGAGCAGTCTTCAGCGCGGTGAGGCGGGCTCCAAAGCCTCGCTAAGGATCTTGAGTTGTTTTTCAAGAACGGCCGGGGAGCCGGTTTTTTCCTTGGTCACCTGGGTTACCAAGGCCTTCACGCTCTCGACGACCTGACGCCCGGCGCTTTTCCTCATCAATCCCGCGATCCTGCTGCCGGGTTCGACAAGGTTGCTATAGCGCAGAAGGGTTCCTCCCTCATGTCCCTGCAAGGTGAGCGCACCCCTGCCTGATTTCGTGTAGCGGGAGCGGAGAACCTCCCACGAGATCTCGAGATCCTCGGTGCCTGAGTGGCGGAGCATGTTCCTGGAGACATAGACCTCGTCGGGAAGCAGGAAGGGCATGCGCAGCGTGTATTCTCCCTCGACGACGGAGGGTGAGGGGGAGTTGATAATGGTGACCGTGGCGCAGTTGGGAATGTACTGGGGATCGAGCTTGAGATCCCAGAAGACGGCCGCGACCTCCGACGGTAACGCCTTCACGAGTTGGTAGACGATGAAGCGCGGCCAGGGATTTCCGGAAATCTCCTCCTCGAGGATGATCGTCTCGCCGGAGAGAAGCAGATCGCGCTGCCTGAGACTCAGGCCGTTCCAGTAATTGATCTCGGAAGCGGGGGGTGCCGCGGGCAACGCGGCCGCCAGAAGCAGGAAGGCCAGGGCAAACCTAGTGAGATGGGAACGCATGGGCGGTGAGGAACTTTGGTGGAGGTAAGGGGAGTCGAACCCCTGACCTTCTCATTGCGAACGAGACGCTCTACCAACTGAGCTATACCCCCCAAAGCTTCCGGAAATTTAATTCCTGATGACCGGGCCTTCAAGGAAATCCCTTGGGAGATGGCGATCGAACTCTTTGCACTTGCAAAGAAACGTCAGGGAAACGATCAACCTCGCATGGAATTCACCAACGCCACCGTCCACGCCAAGGCCAACGTCTACTTCGAGGGGAATGTCGTCTCCCATACCGTCATCACCCAAAGCGGTGAGCACAAGACGGTCGGCGTCATCCTCCCCGGGAGCTATCACTTCGGCACGGCGAAGGCCGAGCGCATGGAGATCATCGAGGGGGTTTCCGAGGTTCAGCTCGACGGCTCCGAGGAGATCAAGCGGTATGCGGCCGGGACGGCCTTTGAGGTTCCGGCGAACTCCGGCTTTACCATCACCGTGAGTGGCGAAGCGTGCCACTACATCTGCTCCTTCCTCGGCTAAGGCCGGGAAAGAAAGATCAGAATCATTGATCAGGAAATCAGGAAGTCAGGAACGGAGGCATCCGGATGCCTTTTGTCTTCAGTCTTCTGGCGATCGCTACGACCGCGCCTACTTTGACCGCTGGTACCGCGATCCGAAGACCCGGGTGAAGTCGGCGGCCCCCATCAGGCGCAAGGCGGCGCTGGCTCTCTCGGTGGCGGAGTATTATCTCGAGCGCTCCGTCCGTACCGTTCTCGATGTCGGATGCGGCGAGGGAAATTGGCTCCCCGTCTTGAAGTCACTCCGCCCCGGCATCCGCTACACCGGGGTCGACGCCAGCAGTTACGCCGTCGAGCGCTTCGGGAAGAAGCGGAATATCCGCCTCGGCTCCTTCGCCACACTCGAGGAGATCGGCCTCGCCGAGGACTACGACCTGATCGTCTGCAGCGACACCCTCTTCTATCTCCCGCTGGAGGAGTTGAAGATCGGTCTCGATTCGCTTGCTCATCGTGCCGCGGGAGCCGCCTTTCTGGAGCTTTACACCGAAGAAGATTCGCTGATCGGAGATTTCCCCAAGGAGGGTCTTCAAAGCGCCTCCTACTACCGCAGGCTCCTCAGGACTCACGGATTCCGATCCGTAGGATCGCATTGCTACCTCGGCCCCGACATGGCCGAGCGCGCGATGCAACTCGAAGCCGTGGGATAGAGGCTTGGAGCCTGGGTTAACCCTTCGCAAATGCGTGGACAGGAATGTCAAAAAACCTTTTTTGTCTCTTTTCCTGATTTCCTGAGTTCCTGATTGGATTCCCTGGGGTTAGATTGCACTCATGAAGATCGCTCGGATTCGGATCGGCGAGAATGAGGTTCACTACGCCACCCCGGCTGATCCTCGGGGAAGGTCGATGGAGATCCTCTCGGGAGATCCTTTCCAGGGGGTGCACCCGACGGGGAAGACGGTTTCCGACTTCACCCTGCTGGCGCCGATGGTTCCCGCAGCGATTCTCTGCATCGGTCTGAATTACCGGAAACATGCGGAAGAGATGAAGGCGAAGATTCCGAAGTTCCCCGTCCTTTTTCTCAAGAATCCCTCGTCACTTCAGGATCCGGGAGCCCCGATTCGTCTCCCGAGGAAACTTGTCTCCACGCAGGTCGACTTCGAGGGGGAACTCGCCGTCGTGATCGGAAAGACATGCCGCAATGCCACCCGCGAGAACGCGCTGAGCCACGTCCTCGGCTACACCATTGCCAATGATATCAGCGCCAGGGACTGGCAGAAGGAATGGGGCGGCTCCCAGTGGTGCCGTGGCAAGTCGTTCGACACCTTCGCCCCGATGGGCCCGTGGATCGTGACACCCGACGAGATCCCTGATCCGAATGCGCTGCGGATCACCACGCGTGTGAACGGCGAGATCCTCCAGGATTCTAGCACGGCCGACATGATCTTCGATCTTCCCTCGCTGATTGAATTCCTGAGCGGCGACACCACCCTGGAAGCCGGAACGGTGATCATCACCGGAACTCCCGAGGGCGTCGGCCTCGGCCGCACCCCGCCCCGCTGGCTCCACCCCGGCGATCAGGTCGACGTGGAGATCGAGAAAATTGGAATCCTCTCCAATCCTGTGAAGTAGACCATCGAGAAGGCTGCCTAAAAAAACTTTTTGGTTTTAAGGAGACGGTACTTTGAGGTCAGAGTCAGGCGGTCAAGGGAAGCTGTAGTAGATCTGCTGCGACTGCAGACCAACGCCACTCTCGCCCAAAGGACCAAGCCCTCCTGCTTACCCTTCTTCGGGTTCGACGTGGACGGTAACATCCGCAAGCGGCAACTCCGATGCCATCAGCTTGTCCTTCACCATATGGGAAATGGCGTGGCCTTCCCTGACTGAAATGGTGCCGGAGACGCGGATGTGGAGATCGGCGATGTGGGAGAGGCCGCTTTTGCGAACGCGGCATTTCTCGGCGCTGATGACTCCGGGGACGGAACAGGTGATCCGCATGATAGTCGCCTCGGCGTCGTCGGAGACGCGGGCATCCATGACCTCGCCGAGGGAGAGGCTGAGCATGGAGTAAGAGCTGTAGAAGATGACGATGCAGGCGAAGAGGGCGGCCCAGTCGTCGGCGACTTCAAAGCCGGGGCCTCCTAGGAGACTGATGGAGATACCGATGAAGGCGGCGATCGAGGTGACCGCATCGGAGCGATGGTGCCAGGCGTCGGCGAGGAGGGCGTTGCTTCCGATCCGGCGGGCGCGGCGGGACATGACCTGAAAGAGGATCTCCTTGAGAAGAATGACCACGACAAGGAGGAGAAGCGTCCAGGGGGAGGGGAGGTGCACCTTGGCCCCATGGGCGGCGGCAATGAGCTGGCTGATGCTGTTATGGGCGATGAAGGCCCCGGCGACAGCAAGGACAAGGGCCCCGACAATGGAGGCGAGGGATTCGGCCTTCCCGTGTCCGTAGGGGTGATCCGCGTCGGCGGGCTTGGCGGCGTACTTGAGGGCAGCCCAGATCAGGAGGGAACTGAAAAGGTCGAGGAGTGACTCGATTCCGTCGGCTATGAGCGCATTGGAACGGCCAATGATACCCCCGGCGATCTTCCCGGTGGAGAGCAGGAGGTTCAGGAATACCCCGGCGATCACCACCTGGCGTCCCTCGGCAGATTTGGCTTGGAGGTCGCCGTGATTCATGGGGTTCGGGTCTCCTTGATGAACGCCTCCACGGCGGCACGGAACGGGGTGGCCAGATCGGCCTTGGGCTTTACAAAGGAGGGGCGGAACCAAGGTTGAAGGCCAAGGAGGTCGGTGGTGACCAGGATTTGGCCGTCACAAACGGTTCCACTCCCGATGCCGATGGTCGGGATGTCCAGATTCTTACTTATCTGTTCGGAAAGCGTCGCCTCGACCAGTTCCAGGACCAGAGCACAGCATCCAGCCGCTTGAAGGGAGAGGGCGGCCTCCATGAGCGCCATGGCTTCGGAGTCGGTTTTTCCCTTACGATGGTAGCCTCCCTCCTCACGGACGTGCTGGGGAAGCATGCCAAGATGACCGATCACCTCTATTTCACTTGAGGCAAGGTGGTTGACGATCTCCGGAAGGGGGCCCTCCAGTTTGACGGCATCCGCCCCAGCCTCCACGAGCATCCTTGCGCTCTCAAGCGCCTGATCGGGAGTGTCATAGGTATGCGATGGGAGATCGACAGCCACTGGGGCCCTGGAAACACCCCTGCGGACAGCCTTGAGATGGTGGATCATCTCCCCAAGGGTCACCTCGACTGTATCCTTTTGACCCAAAACGACCATCCCGAGGGAGTCTCCCACCAGGATCAAGTCGATCCCCGTCTCGTCAAGGAGACGAGCTGAAGGGTAGTCGTAGGCGGTAAGCCAAGCCTGATGAATCCCCTTCTTTTTGGAGGAAAAAAGCGATTCTTTAAGATTCTTAATCATTTGATCTTAAATTAGATAAATCTAGTTATTATGGATCTGTGATAGATAATCTGAACAAGTCATGGACCAGCCAGGAAGTCTGAGATCGGGGCGGATTTCAACCAAAGGGGCCAGCACAAAGAGGCGCTCGGTGATGCGAGGGTGTGGAAGCTCAAGACCATCGTGATGAAGCGTCACTCCGTCGCAATAGAGGAGATCGAGGTCAAGGGTGCGGGGGGCATTGCGTCCGTGCTCCTTGGGGCGCCCCGAGGAGTGTTCAAGATTCTGAAGCTGGGCCAGCAGTTCCACGGGGGACAGGGAAGTTTCCAGTTCGACGACACCATTCAGGAAGCAGGGGCTTCCCGGAGGGCAGTCGACGGGTTCGGTCTCGTGGAGAGTGGAAACCAGAAAGGGGCCACCTTGATGAATGGCTTTGAGATGGCTGATTGCATCTTTTAAGAGTGCGGATCGATCGCCCAGATTGGAGCCGAGGGCGATGCCGGCGCGCATGAGGGAATTAGCGCAAACCAAGCACATCCTGCA
>Ga0208496_1000032_pt1 | contig 41819 bp, 27 predicted proteins | sample CryBogmetaGMA2M_FD_184552 | JGI IMG/M metagenome (GOLD analysis project Ga0208496, IMG submission 184552) | Freshwater microbial communities from Crystal Bog, Wisconsin, USA - MA2M (SPAdes) | ecosystem: Environmental > Aquatic > Freshwater > Lake | place: Crystal Bog, Wisconsin, USA | collected... | reverse complement strand
ATCGCAGCCAGTGCTCCTGAAAAGTTAGCCTTTGAATTTGTTGCATTTAAAAAATCTGTATTAGTAGCTAAACAAGCTGCTCCAGACTATAGACCCAAAATTAAAGAAGCCTCTGCCAAAGCAGAATCACTTGGCGTTCGCTTAGTACCCCGCTCTTCAATTCCAACAGACGGTTTAGTTCTAAGAACTGCAAGTAACCCAAAACACTGCACAGATGCCGTTATTGAACAACTCTCTAGCTACTCTGATTTAATTGTTGAAGCTGAACTCTCTAGGACTGCAGTCACGAGCAAATCCTTAGCCCATTTAGGTAAGTGGAAAAACCTTCAGCTTCTCGACCTTTCATATACGCACGTCTCTGAAGATTACATTGATTCACTTGCACAGTTAAAAGACTTACAGAGTTTGAATATATCAGGAACTCAGATTGGTAAAGACGGGCTTGCGAAAGTAAATAAGTTAACTTCCGTAGCTCGAGTCTGGGCTTTTATGGAAGCACCTGCAGGTTTGCTAAAGAAGTGAAGCCTCTTCGCTTAAACAAGGTAGCGTCTACGCTACCTTGTGCGAATGCCTAAATCAGTGAATTTATTTCACCCAAGCTAAACCGTCATCTCCTGCGCCAACTTTAATTAGTTTCTTAAGGGTAAAATGTTCGAGATCAATTTCAGCAACCTGTGCACTTGAATCGCACGAAACATAAGCAACAAGCCCATCTGGTCTTACTAAGACTTCTTGGGGCGATTTAGGCATAGGAAGTGTCTTAATAAGACGCATGGTTGCTAGATCCACCAATCCTGCTTTTTGTGCTCCTGGAATAGCTACAACCAAACTCTTACCATCTGGAGTTACAGCAGTGCCGTAAGCAAGGCCTGGAAGAGCAACCGATTTTACAATTTTTAAAGTCTCAGCATCAATAACTGCGAGTCTAAGAGCCGTTTGATCTGCTGTAATAATAAAGCGGTCATCCATAGTTACTGCAATGCGCTGAATAACAGGAGCTACCTGAACAACTTGCTCTAACGTGCGCTTATCTAAATTAAGAACAGAAATTGTACCGCTTCGTACATTAGCTGTATACCCACGGTGTCCATCGTGAGAGAGAACAAGCATATGCGATTCATTTTTGCCAGTAGGTATCGATCCAATAATGGCCAAAGTCTTAGGATCAATTACTGTCACACTTTGCTGAAGTTCAGTGGTTACATAAAGCAGTCCATCCTTAGGACCAAATAAAGGACAATGCGGCCGAATCCCTTTTCCAAAATCAATTGTTCCTACAATTGAGCGGCTTTCTAAATCCATAATGCGGATAAGTTGTCCATCCGTACCGGGCTTACCTACTCCGGAATTTCCGTAGATCGGAACGTAAGCTAATTTGCCGTCTGGGGAAGCAATAAGCTCATGAGCTGTAACTGCATTTTCAGCGATTTTTGCAATTTGCATTTCGCTAGTGGGATCAACCAAGGAAACTGTTTTATCACCTTTATTGGCTACTAGAAGCATCTCTGCTTTTGAAGTAGATGCTTCGATGTAAAGCACTCCTAAAAGAAAAGTTAAACCAGCACGAATAAGGGGTATTTTTTTCATGAAATATAAATATCCCTCAATCAAAGCTCTAAAGTCAAATGCTCCCAACCTCTAAGACACAAAAAAGCCGCTTCGGGCTGCTATCCGAAGCGGCAACACTATCACTAACCAATTAGTTTGAAGGTGGCGGAGGATTTCCGCCTTTTTTCTTTCCATGCTGCGGAGGTCCTAGAGGTGGCATTTTATCAAGAATTACTTGTTGATCAGAGGTCAATTTAGCGCGCACCTGGGTTTGAATATCTTTGAAGATTGCCTGAGTCTGTGTGCGGCGATCCTCTTTTGAAAGCCCTTGATTATCACGCAGCGCTTTCATTGCTGCGTCATGTGATTTTACAATTTCGGATACTTCAGTCACTTGATCTTGAGTAAGATTTAATTTCTTAGTGAGCATATCGATCATTTGACGAGGACCGCCAGGACCCTTGCCACCTTTACCATGATGACCACCAGGGCCTCCTGGACCCTGAGCATCTGGAGGAGGGGCTTTGGATGCGTCTTGAGCTTTGATTAGCGGAATTGAAACAAGAAGCCCTACTGTGAGAGCGAGTAGACTAAGTTTATATGCTAATTTCATAAGTGATTAATAATGAGTTCTAACACGAGACATACTATACGCTTTAAGACCTTAAGATTTGATTAAGATTTAATCTTTCTGCAAATACAGGCCAAAGTGAGAAATTGCTACACACGCAGCACTGTGTTTGATTGTTAGACGCACTTTAGTTGTTGTCACAGTACTACCCTTAAAAATAGCACGGTGCCCAATCGCTTGAGCCTGAGTATCAAGAACCCAAGCATTATTAATCCAGTGCTCAATTTGGTACGCATCTACACGCTGACCTAATGGAATATATTCTTGAATATTAATAAGATTATATGTGACGGGTTCTGCCCATTCAAAAACTACATTAGCTTCTGTAACTGAATCATCCGTTGACCAATAGGTATTTCCACTTTCAGCTTTTAAGTGCTGTGCACTAAACAGTGAATCATTTGATCTCGTGTTTGAGGCTGTGATGTTAGCATCGTTAATTAAGTTAGTAGCAAATGTTTCATCTTTAAGTGCCTTAAAGGCTTTCAGACTGGCCACATCCTTAGCTGCTAATTGACCTCGTTTATCAGGTGGAACATTAAGCAGTAGATTTGATCCACGACCTACTGACTGGCAGTAAAGAGAAAATAACTTAGTAGCAGACTTAACAGTCGAATCTTCACTTTCATGATAAAACCAACCATGACGGATAGAAACATCAGACTCCGCAGGCACCCACAAATCTCCTGGTCTTTCGCCCGTTTTATTTCGCTTCGATTCTTTTGTGTTAAAAGTTAAATTTTTATTTTTAATCGTAGCCCAAGAAGTCAAAGCCTGCGTTCCTTCTTCATTTCCGCCCCACCGATTATCAGGTCCAAAATCACTATGGATAATACAATCGGGTTGTAATTCACGAATGATTGATACCCATGCATCAGGCCACTGATAGTACGAGGTAGCATCAACAACACGTTTTTCTTTTGCACCACCGTAATAACCCATACCTCCATTAGCACCATCTAGCCAAACTTCAAAAATAGGGCCGTACTGCGTTAAGAGTTCACGCAGTTGATTCTTATAGTAGGTGAGATATTCGGGTTTTCCATAGAAAGCGTGATTTCTATCCCAGGGTGAAAGATAAATTCCAAAGCGCATACCAAGTCTGTGACATGCATCTGAGACTTCTCTTACCACATCTCCTTTACCAGAACGCCAGGGACTATTTTTAACCGAATGCTCCGTATAAGCAGAAGGCCAAAGGCAAAATCCGTCGTGATGTTTGCAGGTTAGAATAACCCCTTTAAATCCACCGTCCTTAAAAGCTTGGACCATTTGATAGGCATTAAAATCCGTAGGATTAAATATGGATTCGTTTTCACTACCCTCTCCCCATTCTTTATCCGTAAAGGTATTTACCCCAAAATGCATGAATGCATACAACTCCTCATTTTCAGAAATAAGTTGCTTTGCAGACGGCGTTGGTCCGTAGGGTTTAGGGCTTAAACTTTCAGCCTTAAGCCTAAAAGGTATTAAATTAAGACTCAAAATACATATTAAAAAGGTATAAAAACGCATAAAATAGAATTCGGGGTACATGTGAGACGCTTTACTTCTTTTAGTGGATACAGTCTGATTAAACTCTTCCCCAAACAAAACCGACACCAGTTAATCTTTCTGACGTCTTTAATGTTATACCTCACTCTTATATGAAACTGATCAGCTTAGGATCCCTCTTTATTGCTTTATTACCTGCCTTAGTTAAGGCAGACCCCCAAGACTACGCAGAACTGTGTAAAGCAATTACCCAGTCCCCTGCTAATCACCCTTATCTGTTATTTAGTGATGCTGATAAGCCTGCCATTAAAGAGCGCCTACTTAATGATCAGACCTCGCGTGAAATTTGGGAAAAAATACGCTTAGAAGGTCTGCGCTATCTCAATGCTACTTTTGAGCCACCTGCACCTATGCGTGATCCACACCCGCGCTTTGTAGGACATGATGATTACTTAGCCTACATGACTGAGCACAGTAGGGCTGCCTTAGAATTAGCCTTCATCTATCAAATGACCGGAGAGACCCGATTCGCCGAGAAAGCATTCGAATTAGCAGACAAGCTGTGCGCACTGGATTCATGGGTACAAAGCGCTCACCGCTTTGAAGTCATTGCAACGAGAGTTTGGCCTTACGGCGCAAAAGATGATCAAGCGGTATTCACCTACGATATTACAACAGCAGGCATTTCTCGTGATCTGGCCCTTGTTTATGATTGGAGCTATACCGCTTTAAGTAAAGATAAGCGCAACCGAATCCGTAGCGGGCTACTTGAAAAATCAATTACCCGAGTGCGTGGCTCTTATGAATACTTCTGGTGGAACACGGCTTCACGCTGTAACTGGTCTGGAATATGCCACTCAGGTCTAGGTCTAGCAGCACTTACTTTAATGCATGAAGATCCAGGTTTAAGTGACGTACTCGCTCATTCCTGTGATGGTGTTAAAAATCTCTTAGATCACGTTGATCCACAAGGCGGTTGGCAAGAGGGCCGTGGATATTGGGCTTATGGGTTTGGTGAGAGTTCCATATTCATTGAAGCTATGAAGAGAGCCAGTGGTGGAAAAATTAATCTCTTCACACATCCTGCCTTAAAAGATCATCCCACTGACTTTGCTCTCTACGGCATGACTGCAGGTTTCGGAGATGGTACAGGCCAAATCGTAGGAAGCTCCTCCTTCATTAATAAACTCGCAACTGAGAGTAACAATCAAACAGCAGCCTACTATGCAAAGACTTACGTTCATCAATCAGAAAGTGTCTACGACTTGATATGGCCAAAAACAAATGTCGCAGCAGTAACCCCAACAGAAGGTTCTAAATTCTTTAGCGGAATAAATTGGGCAATCTTACGTAAAGATTTTAATGCAAACAGTGTTACTGTTGCCTGCAAAGCTGGCTACAATGACGATCCCCATCACGGCCATTTAGACTGTGGTACATTTAATATTACGTACAAGGGCCTAACTTACGTCGGTGAAGTTGCTCGCACTCCTTACGATGAGCAGTACTTCGGAGCTCTCAGATGGGAACATCTCGAAGCAAAAACCGAAGGCCATAACGTTGTGCTAGTAAACGGAGAGCAACAATTCTGCGCCAAATTAAAAGACGAACCCTGGAAACAAGATATCGGTGGACCGATTAGTCAATTCCATGCAGATCCTACCTGGGCTTATCTAGAAATGAACCCAACCAAAGCCTATCCAGGTAAAGAGTTAAAGAGCTGGCACAGGTGGATAGCCTTAGACAAAGCTCACAATATTGTAATAGTTTTAGATGAAGTAAAATCAGCACCCGGTGCTTTAATCGAAGTACGTTTTCATCCTGGCGTTGCCTTCGACATAGGTAAAACAAACGTATTCTTCCACGGCGGAGCTAATAGGATGACTGAAGCTCCAGCGCCTCGTAGACAAGGCCGTAAAGGCCAAGCAAGTGATTCTAAAGAGCCTAAACAAACGCATGCCTTCTACACTCCAGAGTCCTTAAATGATCTACCTGTAGGGCGCAGTAATTCTGATTTCGAAATGCTTAGTCTAAGTTCATCTGCTGCTACTTTAAAGCAAGGCAGAGAAGCCGATGTCCCTATGACCTTAAATGACATTTCAACGTGGGTCCCCTATTACAGCACAAATGTTGTAGCGAGTGAACCTACCACCATCATCGCATCAATCTTTGCACCACTGGGAGCTTTTGCACCAACCAACACACATCTTATTGTTGATAAAGAAAATTACCGCGTGAGTTTTACAACACGCGGTAAAGTAGAGTCTGTTTCTTTCTCAGAGAGTGCTATCGCTCCAAGTCAGCCTAATGAGTAAGGCTTAGGCCTTACTTTGTTGGTGAAAAGTCCGTTGGCACTAAGAATAAAGGAACTGTCTTAAGTGTGAGCGGACCGTGACCAACTTCAGAATCAGCTTTCATTTTGATCCACTGAGGATCTTCCCTGAACTTTGTCCAGGAAGCTTTAGCTGCTTCACGACTTGCATGAGCAAGCATGTAAATTAAAATATGGCTTGAGCCCTTATTTAGATCGGTAGGATGCGAGAAAAAGATTTTGGTCATTCCCTCTTTTACAAACAGATCTGTTTCACCACCACGAAAGCGTGCATCTAAGTTAGTTAAAAGACCTTCAGGAGTTGTGTAGGTTCTTAATTCAAAGATACGTGCTGGTGAATTTTGCCCGATTGGAAAATCTTTAGAATAATCAGTCTGTGCAATAAAGGTGCTCTCGACATGACTTACAATCTTACCCTGTGCTTCGCTGGCTTCACGCACTGTCTTCCATTCTGGATCAGCTTGAAATGCTTTCCATGATGCAGTCGCAGCGTCACGGCTTTTGTGTTTAATTAAATAAACGAGCGTATTGTCAGCACCCTTATCTGCATCTTGAGGAACCCAGTAACCAACATTAACTATACCGTGTTTTTCAAATATCGCCATCGTGTGATCACGAAAGCGAGCAAGTAGCTTAGGCAAATTACCGGGTGTTGTTGTATAGACCCTAAGTTCATACACCGTAGTACTAGGTGCTTCTGTATCAGCAAAACTGACAGCACTGGTTAAACCTATCAAAGCAAGGAGGGATAATAGTTTGAGCATGAGATAAAATTTAAGATTTTAAAAAGCAGCTAATAATGAATTCAACTTTATGCTCAATAGCGAGCCAGACTTCAGTGAGTCATTTCTTGTCTAACAGCTGATATAAAGGTTGGCCAATTGAAGGCAGGACCTGGATCTATCTTATTAGTCTGCACATGGTAATGTCCCATAATGCCGTGGTAATTCTTAAGTTCGGAGTCGGCTAACTTATGATCAATCAAATTACCCTGGGAATCATGCGGGTAATCACAGGTAAGATTTGGAAATATTTTACACAAAGTTGCAGTTAAACGAATGAGTGCCTGGTACTGCTGAGGTGTATAATCATACTGTTTAAGTAAATGCCCCTGAATCATTCCAACAACAGGTTCAGATCTTACAGGATAACCAGTAAATTCTGGTGTATGAATCCACTTAGTTTCAATTGACTGAGGGACTTTAATATAAGTCTTACCTGATGCATCTTTTGCGTACCAGTCCGTAAGTGCAGACTTACCCTCAGGGGCGTAAGCACCCATGTTAGCTATTTCAATTCCGATAGATCTATCATTAGAAGTCGTTGCATGCCTTGCTCTTTCTTTTAAATCCAGGGTTTGGTAAATCGTTCCATCTATATCGAGCATGAAGTGAACACTTAAGCCTCGGTGGTCATGCAGTACATCAAAGCAAACCTTACTAATACCACATTCATCATAGTGAATTACAAATTGATCCACCACGCGCTGAAGTGTAGCTAAGTCCCAGCTTCCTCCCCTAAATTGCTCGACCTGCTTGGATGTCAAAACTGCACTTCGAATACTGTAGCGATTAGGGGTAGTGATTTCTTTTGTTTTTTGCTGAGTTTTCTCCCAGCTACTTTCAGCTAAAGGCGAAAAACGGCGCTCTACACGGTAAGCATCAAATCCATCTGGATCCATCCAAGTAATCACTGGAGTGCCCGTGTGAAACATTTGTCCTGCTACCACAATTTCATCACCACTGCGTTTTAAGGCAGTACCCGGACTAAACGATGACACACTTACACATCCTGCCAAACCCATGAGTAAGCTCGCAAGTACACCAATGAGGAGCTGACGTATGTTAAAATTCATTTGGGTAACCTATGGCAACAATCTGGTACAAAAGTGTCAAATCTATCGGCCTTGAGCTTGAAGCATCTGAAGAGCCTCAACTGCGGGTTGAAAATGTGGATTATACTTAAGAGCTAATTTAAACTGTTCTGCAGCTTCATTAAGACGGCCCTGATTACCCAGTGTGGCTGCTAAATTATAATGCGCTTCAACGTAATCAGGCTGAGCAAAAATGGCCGCCCTGTAGTGCTTTATGGCTTCATCTACACGGTCTGGTATTTTATTGAGTACATTTGCCAAATTATTATGTGCTTCAGCGTAGTCGGGTTTAAGTCTTAAAGCGGTTTCAAAGTGCCCTATTGCCTTAGCTTGGCCCTCAGGCATCGAAGCTAACAGGTTTGCTACATTATTGTGCGCCATTGCCTGGCTTGGGTCTAATTTAAGTGCCACTTCATACTCAGCGACTGCTGATTGCAGTTTATCAGGGAATCCAGAAAGCAAGAACGCCAGATTTACATGCGCTTCAACAAACGATGGATCACAATTAATTGCTTCAAGATATTGGCCAATTGCCTCAGCCTTTCTGGAATCATTACTAGATAATAAAAGACCTAAATCGTTATGCGCTTTAGCATCCTTAGGCTTAAGTGAGATTGCCTTTAAAAAATGAGCTTCTGCTTCTACTACACGTGAGGGAATTTGCGTAAGAGATATACCTAAATTATCCTGTGCCGTATAATTCTCTGCATTCAGTGCAACTGATTTTTCTAAGTGTGTGAGTGCTAATTTTTCTGCACCAGCAATATTACCAAGTTCGACAGCAAGGGCAGCTTCCGCCTCTGCATGCTTAGGATTATAGGCTGTAGCGCGGTCATACTTTTCAATCGCATCGCGTGTCTTGCCAAGCAGATGAAGTGTATTGCCCCAATTAAAATAAGCATCTGCGTAATTGGGCGCATACTTAATACAGGCAGCATATTCACGGGAGGCTTCAGTTAACTCAGCTTGTGTTATATTCTCCGCTTTGGTTTTTCCCTTAAGTACAATTTGATTCGCTAAATTATAATGGGCGAAAGCGTTTTCGGGACGCTTTACTGCTGTATCTCGATATAAAATCAGTGCATTTTGGTACACAGCATTTCTGCTCAAAGTCATTGAAGCCAACCCAGCTGTAATACAAACGCAGATTATAAGACCTAGTTTGAGTAAATTATTTTTCTTCAACTGAACGTAGCCTACTAAGACTAATCCTATTATTACAGCAGCGAGTGGTAAGTACATACGGTGCTCTGCCATCGTTTGTCTTACCCCAGGAACAATTGAAGTCGGTGCTAAAACGCCAAAAAAGAGAGCTCCTAAAAGAGCATATGCTTTCTTCTGAATGATTGCCCAAATAGTAAAACTTAAAAGGGCCACTACAATAAGTGCATGAAACCAGTACTCCGATAAGCCGTGCGTCCAGACAACGCCGTAGTCAAAGATAAGATCTTTTGGCCATACACTTAAAAAAAGATAATGAGTAATGGCTTGAAACTGTGTTTGCCAGTACTGAAGCACACTGACTTGAAGTCCAAATCCAGCCGTATCATTACGTGTGCCTGTATTTATAGCGATTAGCCCCAGTATAAATAAACTTACCAGTAAAAAACTGTAGTACACTTTGCGCGTTTTAAGCGCCTGAGTGAAGGTGCCTGCAATTAATGTCCTATCATAGAGTAAAATTATAAATGGGGCAGAGACCATCACCTCTTTGGAACCCATTCCCAAAAAAACAGCGAGTACTGAAAGAACAATCCAGATCAGACCAGTAGACTTGCTTTGCCCATCTATTGAGCGAACAAACGCATAAAGACTAAACAAATAGAAAAACCCCATCAAAGACTCCGCTCGCTGAACCACATAGGTTACTGACTCTGTCTGCAGCGGATGCACTGCCCAGAGTAGCGTAATCAAAAGACTTAATCCATTTAGGTCTCTATCACTAAGCGCCTCTTTCATTACCCGTCCTAGACTTCGTCTTAATAAACCAAATAAACTGAGTGCGGCAGCTCCATGAATAATAAAATTAAGTACGTGGAAGCCAAACACCTCATAGCCTCCTAAAGCATAATTAAGTGCTAAACTTGCATTTACAATTGGCCTGCCTGAAACAGTAAAGCCAGTTCCATGATGCAAGGAAAAGATCTGACTAAAATGCCTAAGGGACTCATTATCGATAATTGATGAGTTATCATCAAAAATAAAGGGTCCATGAAAACTCGTGCAGTAAGTTGCAAGTAAAGCTGCTATAATAATAAAGCCGCTTAAAAGCGTCTGACTAGGGGGAGAAGTAAGGCGAGAGGAAGGGGATTCCACAGGATCTTAAGCTTACCACTCAACCTTAGTTCGGCAATCTGTATGTATAAATTTGACCTCTATTTGACGTCCTTGACTGATTTCAAATTGCTACCTAGTAATATACTAACTTTAACCCCCTTCTGAAGTTACCTCGGCCCGCCTAAAGCCGTCTTTTAGATTTAACCTTGTTCTACACGCATACCCCTTTTGTTAGCATATCCATTCAGTGTTAGATAGATTTAGAATTAACCCTTAAATCAATGAATAATCGCCAAGATAAAATCCTGTTCTGGGGCTGTTTCATAGCCATCATCACAACCGCTTACGCCTTTGTAAGCCGCATCATCCTCTGTGGGGGACAATTCGTTACAGACTTCGGTCTAGATAAAGTAACAGCCGGTGAATTAATCGGTGCAGGTATCTGGCCCTTTGGCGTCAGTATCATTATCTTCAGTCTGTTTATCGACCGTATCGGTTATAAAACAGCAATGATCTTCTCTTTCGTATGTTACTTAACGTACACGATCATGGCTTTCTCGGCCTATGGAACAATCCACGGTCTTTCAGGAGCTGAACTGCTCATTGCTCAAAAGAAGGGTTATCAACTGCTTTACTGGGGAAGTATTATTTTAGGTCTCGGTAATGGTACGGTTGAATCGTACGCCAATCCGATTGTAGCAACACTCTTTAGCAAAGAAAAAATCAAATGGCTTAACCGTCTCCATGCAGGTTGGCCAGCAGGCTTAGTGGCTGGTGGTTTATGCACCATTGCACTGGCAAACAATAGCGACTGGAGAATTAATCTAGGACTAATTCTTATCCCAGCTATTACCTTCTTCGCAATCTTAGTGGGTTTAGTTTTTCCAAAGAGCGAACGCGAACAAGCAGGTGTCAGTTATGCAGCTATGCTTAAAGAATTAGGCGCATTCGGTGCATTCGTTGGTTTCGGTTTAGTGTTTGCACAAGTCGGTCAAGTCTTCGGCTGGTCTCAAACGCTGGTCTGGATCTTAACAGGCATTGTTGTGCTAGCATTTGCTGTAATCACAAAATCATTTGGCCGTGGCTTCTTAATGATGCTAATCGTCATTATGGTTCCACTAGCAATCACTGAACTAGGCACCGATGGCTGGATTAGTTCACTGATGGAAACACCTATGAAAGCAGCAGGACATAATGCAGCTTGGGTACTTGTTTACACGTCAGCTGTCATGGTTGTCTTAAGATTTTTAGCGGGTCCTATTGTTCATAAACTCTCACCGCTTGGTGTTTTAGTCGGTGGCTCTACCCTTGCTGTTGTTGGTTTAACTGCACTCTCTAAGACTAGCTCTTCTGGTATGATTGTCATCTTCGCAGCAGCTACTCTATATGCCTGTGGAAAGAGTTTCTTCTGGCCAACCATGTTAGGTCTTACCTCAGAGCAGTGCCCTAAAGGCGGAGCACTTACACTCAATGCAATGGGTGGTATTGGTATGCTTGCCGTGGGTATTATTGGAGCACCCTTTATTGGATTTCTCCAAGAATCAACGTCAACAGACACACTCAAAGCACAGAACCCAGCTGTCTATCAATCTGTCACGGTTGAAAAGCAGTACCTGCTAGGTTCTTATCAAGCTATTGATCCAGTGAAGGCTGCAACAGTTACAGACGCAGCAGGCACGTCATCGTTAGGTGCAGCAAACCTTGCAGGCCAATTTGGAGCACTTGCTCGTATTGCAATGTTCCCAGGCTTCGCACTGATATGCTTCATTGGTCTATTCTTATACTTCAAGTCTAAGGGTGGATACAAAGCGGTGCATCTAGATCACCATCAGTAAAGATACTAAGCTTTAGATGAAAGCAGCTAGGTCATTATGACTTAGCTGCTTTTTTTTGCGCCCTACTGGATATATCTGGGACAACTAAACGAGTACTGACCTGATTTAACTAGGAGAACACGTTTACCTTGCTCTACGCCTGCATCTTCAATCTCAGTACTTAGGCTTAAGGGGTGATTAGATTCAGAGATTAGCCCAACTTCAGTACAGGGAATATAAACATGAGCACATGTATTAGCAGGAATATTAACTGATAAATTCCACCTCTTAGCTGTCTGGGAAACACGTGCCGAGATTGATCCTTTGATTGTTGGAAGCACCATTTCAAGATGGCTTAAAGACCCAAGACGTGGATCAAGTGTAAATTCACTGAAGGCTGATTTAAGAGGTCTAATTCCTAGGACGTAGCGAGGTACTAAATTTGCAGGAGCTGCGCCCCAAGCATGATTCCAATCTTCATTTGGCTTAAAGGAATCATCCCATGCTTCCATGGAGATTGTGCTGCCCACTCGAATCATATTATACCAACTGCGTTTTGATGTACTTGTTAATAAAGCTAGTGCTTCAGTGTCTTTATGATTTTCAAATAGTGATTCGATTAAATACTGCGAAGCATAAACACTGCAGGCCATGCCTTTTGAAGCAACGAAAGTACTCAGTCTTTGACGCCTGTCTTCTGGAACAAGACCAAAGGCTAAAGCAAACATAGTTGCATGCATAGAGGAGTGACCTACTCCCTCCCCGTCACGGTATAATCCGGTTTTAGGATTATAGAAAACCTGCTCATAGATCTTACTTACGTGCACAGCTTTATTTCTCCACAAAGCACTGTCTTCTGTTTTACCTAAGACATCCGCAATCTGAGCCATTAGTACTAAACTACGGTAATAGAACGCATTCGCCACAGAATCGATTTCAGTGACTTGATGCCCATCTCTTTCAGGATAGGGCCAATCAAGCACGATTCTTAAAGGAGCATAAAAGGAAATGGATTTTTTAAATTCTGGGGTTTGATACTTTGGACTGGCAGATATTAATCCATCACTGCGTGCAAGCCCTTGAAGCGTTTTTGCACTTAAGGCCTCATAGTTTTCTTTAAGCGGTGCTATGTCACCTGTGTAGAGATAATCAGCCCATGCCATAAAGACCATGTGCTGCTGCCATTCTACAGGCCATGTGGGGTGTTTAAGTAGAAACTGATAGGAATGCCTATCTAAGGTATATTCTCTATCTACACTATAATGGCCTAGTTGATTAATATAAGCATCTGCCTCGTAAGCGGTACGTTCACGGTCTCCATCAATATAGCAGCCCAAGTAGCTGGTTGCTTTCATGCTATAGTGGCATAACTCCCACACTGCATTTAAGACCTGATCACTTGACTGAAACGAAGCAGCCTGATCATTGAAATGATAATGCACCACACTTTGAGTGATGTCATCCGCAGTTAAAGTTCCAGGATAGTTATCTATTTCACAGTACCTAAATGGGAACACTTGGTGTACCCCAGGCTGAACATGCACTGCTGCGTCGCGTGTATTATAAGGATCATTAGGCAACTTTAGCAGATACTCTTTATCACCTGATGAAACCTCTAATTTCAAAGCAGCAAAACGCCTAGCTTTACCCGGCTTTTGATTAATTTGTATTTTATTAGGTAAAAGAACTTCACCTATCCTAATTGCGATTTGATCAGTATGATCAACTTTAACTTTAAGTAAAATGGTACCAAATGCAGCACGCCCAAAATCTATAAAGTACGAGCCATTACCTTTAGTTATAATAGAAACTGGTTTAATTCGGTCGATCTGAAGGGGGTAGCGATTTGAAAAATCTTTATTTAAAGGTGATACATCAGGCTCTTCAGCATTAGCTAATAATTTACCTGTCTTAAATGATTGAGCAGTAGAATAATCACTCACCTCGCCTGCATTATTCCATGTACGTACACGCCACTGATACTGTGCATCAGAAACTAAATGTAGCCCGCTAAGTGCATTCGAACTTGAAGAGGATGAAACAACTTTACCTGAATCAAAGACAACGTCTTGAACAGTTCCATGATCAAGCTTTTGTACCTGCACTTGATAGGCTGTCTGTGCTGCACCACGACTTAAGTCATTTACTATCCAGCTTAAATGAGGTGACTCAGAAGCAATCACTGTAAGTTCAGGCTGAGCCAGTAGTTCTGTCATAAGCCCCGTTGGAGCTCCCAGTGTAGTTGCATGCACTAAATGCAGGGAAACGACAGACGAGAAGACTGCTAGCGATGCGATTATACGCGCAGATTTAAAAGTATAAATCATAACTCAAATTTAGGAGGTAAAGGAGAACGGGGTATTTATAAAATCTAACACTCAAAACATGAAAGGACAAATTTAATTAAGCTTATCGAAAGTAATGCGCTTTAAAGAATCTCCTACACGCTTAAGTACACAATCCTCGCTAGTGTTAGTGTCCCAGATTAGCCCACCTTCCATCGTAACACGTCTTAAGCCACTAGCTGCAAGTTTTTCAATTTGCCCCTGATTATTTACCTTTATAGCAAGAAGCCCAGTACAGGTTACAAAGTAGGTTTTACCACTTATTGCGCAGTGAAGCACGACCTCTTGATTACCCAGCACTGCTTTCTCGTTCACAATTAATACAGAGCCGTCAACAAGTCTACAGCCCCCTTCAATGTCATTTTTGAAAACACCTAATTGTTCAAGTGAGGCAGTTTCTAATGTCATGGGAGCTGCTTGCTTTCTTATCTGATTAAATCGCTCTGTAATATCTGCTCCGTTAAAATCACGCGTAGCCTCTCCTTCAATAATTACATTAGCTTTGGCTTTTCCTAAGGCTTCTAAAAATAAAAGATTTTTTTGCTTTGCATACTGAGGATACAAATAAACGACCTGACTGAAGTGATGTCCTCCATAAACGATATCCTTAGGCCCATTAATTGTAACTGCTCCTTCATCCACTTTATCGCTCGGGATTAGTGCACATAAATAGCCTTTGTTCCAAAGCTGCACTGCTTTTTCCTCAATATGTAAGTCTCCATTCAAATCATAGGCATTGCGTGCACTCGCTTTAGGATACCACGTTGTGAGTGCAGGAAAGCCAAAGATAACGAGCACATGCATATCAGGCTCTGGTCCATCAAACTGATTTAAAAGCCGCACCTTATTTTCGACTAGCGAAATCTGACTTAAGATCTTTGGGTTTCTTAAATCAGCTCCCCAACGGTTATTGTCATCGTTATACGCGTGATAGTGAACACGACTATTAAATGATGCATCTAGAAGCGCTTCATGCTGCAGGGCATGAACACTGGAATCATAAAACATATTATACGGAATTTTATTAGGATGCCCAAGTGCTATTCCAAAGCGTGTGGGTAGAGGCGTATCTTCATCGGTTTGACCGTACTCTCTTGGAATTGCCCACCAGTTTAAACCGTTAGCCCAGTATTCATCATTAGTTAAGCGGTTGTGAAAAGTGTCATGGACTCCAGCAAAACACTGCGCTCCAAAAACTGCTTTAGATTGCGTATAAAAAGATCTCTCAACTTTCAAAACACCCTGTCTCCATAAATCAAAATAGGAGGTAATAGCCTTAATCCTAGATGAGTCATTACCTAGGGGACTGTAGCTCATCTGAAATAATGCATCTTTAAGCGCTATGTGCGTATTTGCTTCATAGTATTTTGCAAAGGCTAAGGAATACCACCTGCCATGCCAGGATGGTAGATAGCGAATTAATAAAGGATTAATGCGAATCGTTCCGAATTCATCTAAAGCTGTCCCATCAAAGGGAATATCTTTATACGCAGAAAAAATTTGACTAAAACCACGTTCAAAAAAAGGTGAAAAAACATCACCAAACGGCAAATAATGCACGGTTGAAACATACAAAGAGTAACCTGCGTACTGCTCTCCTAAAGAGACCTTAACTTTAATGTGATAGGGATTTTTTGCCTGGATAGAATATTCACTAGGCTTAAGTAATCTAAGTGTTTTGGGGTCATATACTCCGTCAGCTAGAGTCTTAAATAGGTAGGCAGATAATACTTCTGAAGTGTACACGCTTTGTCCTCTACCGCCTCTTAAGTGAAGTGGCTCTGCCTCTATAGATCCCACCCCTACTCGGTCCAAGGTAGCTAGGCGCTGCTCAACAAGCCCTTGGGTTTCATCTGGAAAATGAGTACGTGTTTCAGTGAATAGCTGTAATCCAATTTTAAGCCCAAGTTTATGCGCATGGGCTACTAGCTCTTTAAAAACTGGGTGCATTTTTGCAGTATCATTAAACTGAGCACCTTCCCTGGCGGTTAAAAAGATAAGCGTGAAAGGACTCTCCTTCGCTATTTGATCTAGATCTGAAAGGTAACGCTTACTTGCAATAGTCTGGGGAGTAAAAAACCAGTATAAAATTTGAGGGTGCTCAGCTGACTTACCTTCAGATGTAGCCTCGAGTGAAGCCACTGCATTATCCAAAGAAAGAAGGCAAAAGAGACTAAAAACCAAAAGATAACGCATAGAAGAGCAGATTATTAATGCTAGAAAAGAATATATTTAGCAGTAACAATGCATGAACACCAGCCGTCTTAATATTAAGTCTAAGTCATTTTCACCCCATGAAATTAATAAATACCCTACTCATTGCCTTACTGTGCGCATTGCCTGCAATCCAGGCAGCACCACCGGCAACCTCAACACTACCCGATGACTCAAGGTACATCAAAACACCTAAGCTTATAGCGGGTTGCACTCAGCGTGTAGCAGACATTAAAGGTAAACCCTGCGATCTGATCTTTATCGGTGATTCCATTACCGAGGGCTGGGCAGGCCGTGGTCGCAAAGTCTGGGACACGCACTACGCCCCATTGGGAGCACTTAACTTTGGTATTAGTGGTGACAGAACCCAGAATGTCATCTGGCGCTTAGATAATATGGATATCTCAAACCTTCACCCTAAGGTTGCTGTTATCTTAATAGGCACAAATAACGGCTCGGATACACCTGCTGATATCGCTAAGGGAGTTAGAACGGTGATCAGTAGGACTCAGGAGAAATTTGAAGGTATCAAAATTATCTTAGTGAGCATTATGCCTAATAAGCGGGCTAATCAAAAGATGATGGATACTAACTCAATTATTAGAGAATACGAAAAAACAGAAGATGAATCTGTGACTTACTTAGATCTCGTACCGCTTATGACTCCTGTGGGAGATAATTGGTTAGGCCTAAGTAAAGATCACTTACATCCAGATGAGAGCGGATATGAACTCTGGGCCAAAGCACTAGATCCACTCATTAAAAAATCCCTTGCAGCTTTTCACACACTCACTGCAGAAGAACGTGCTGAACATAATCAGCGCATGGCTTGGTTTAGAGAAGCTAAGTTTGGTATGTTTATTCACTGGGGCTTATATTCCGTGCCAGCTGGTGAATGGAATGGTAAAAAAGGCTACGCAGAATGGTTTCAGCTAGAAACTAAGATGCCTAACGCTCAGTACGAAAAATTCGCGCAGGTTTTCAATCCTGTTAAGTTTGATGGCGCAAAGTGGGCTGACGTTGCTGCTAAAGCAGGTATGAAGTACATGGTAATTACTTCTCGTCACCACGACGGCTTTAGCATGTTCGATTCTAAAGCAACAGACTATACGATTGTTAAACAAACGCCGTATGCGAAAGATCCAATGAAGGAACTTTCTACAGCAGCACGCGCAGCAGGCCTTACCTTCTGTTTTTACTATTCCATTGCTGACTGGCATCACCCTGAAATTCCAGCTCCCTATGACCAAGGTGGATTCCACGGAAATCCAAATCCAAATGCAGATGTCAAAAAGTATGATCAATTCATGAGAGATCAAGTCTCAGAACTATTAACTAACTACGGCCCAATCGGGATCATTTGGTTTGATGGTGGTGGATCATTCCGCATTAAAGATAGAGCGAAAATACTCGAAGCAGATAAGATGGCTGCATTAATCCATGCAAAACAGCCTGCGACTTTAATTAATGACCGTCTTGGTGCTAGTGCCGATTACGGTACTCCAGAGCAGCGGATCCCAGGGGGTAAACTCCATGCAGACTTTGAAGTCTGCATGACTTTAAATAAACACTGGGGTTACAACAAAGCGGATAACAACTGGAAAGAAACTAAAGAGGTCGTGCAAAAATTGGCCGATATCTGCAGTAAAGGCGGAAACTTCTTACTCAATGTTGGACCAACTTCAGAAGGTGAACTTCCACCTGACGCAATTCGCATCCTAGGCCAAGTAGGCCAATGGATGGATAAAAATGGAGACTCAATCTACGGTACAACAGCTAGTCCTTTAGATTACATTCCATCATGGGGCGTAGTCACCGCAAAAGCAGAGCACCTGTATTTGCATGTACTTAAGTGGCCAACGGATGGCAAAATAACCGTAAAGACAAATCAGGTACTTACCCAGGCTTATGCCCTAAGTAATCACACTGCTCTCACAGTAAGCCAAGTGGGCGATGAGATTACTGTAAGTGTTCCTTCAGCTCAGATCGATCCAAACGATACAGTGATCGTTCTTAAGTAAGAATATAACCTAAACGCTTACATCTTTAAGGTGTAAGCGTTACCAGGTTCAGTACTAAATTCAATTAAGTCCTTACTTAAACGAGTTACCGAAACTTCTTTCCCGTTAGCGTATACTTTTAAAGCAAGTGCAGAGCGTAACCGGAAATTTCCACCAAGATCTGAATGCACGGTGGCAGTTGACAGCACTTGTTTAGACCACGTCATATCAACTGTAAAAGCTCCTCGAGCACGTAGACCTTTCACAGAGCCCTCTGCCCATGCAGCAGGTAAAGCAGGAAGTAACTTCACCTCCCCTTTCTGACTTTGTATAAGCATTTCAGCTATGCCCTCAGTGGCTCCAAAGTTTCCATCAATTTGAAACGGCGTTTCTTTCCTAGAATCATACCGGTTAAACAAATTTGGGAAGATATCAGTCGAGGTTAACAGAGCAATTTGGCTATAAGCATGCTCAGATTCCTCTAGGCGGGCCCAAAGACTTGCACGCCACGCCAAGCTCCATTCGGTAGCTCCTTTATCACCACGAGCTAAAAGAGACTTACGCGCTGCTTCTGCAAGAGCTGGTGTACCGCTGAGTGTAATTTCATCACCAGGATGCAGCGCAAACAAGTGAGAGGTATGACGATGATGCACGTCATTTTCAGCATAATCTTCAATCCACTCCTGTAGACGTCCGTCTTTACGACTAATCTGAAGTGGAGGTAATAAAGAAAGTGTTTTCTCACACTCAGCTCTAAAAGTTTCGTCTTTTCCTAAGACTTTAGAAGCTTCAATGCAGTGGCTAAGTAAATCATAAATGATTTGTAGATCCATCGTAGCGCCGTAGGTCAACTGCGACTTTGTGTGATTAGGTAGATAAAAACTATTCTCAGGAGAGTGTGAGGGATTAGTCACTAAACGTCCTGGCATTGCAGTGCCTTCAGGAGCAACAACAAGAAAATCCATAATAAAACGGGCCGCCCCTTTCATGAGTGGATAAGCACGCTCAGCTAGGAAAGTTTTGTCGGCTGTAAATTCATAGTGCTGCCAAGGATGCTGACATAGCCACGCAGCTCCCATAGGCCAAACACCCTGAGGACCATCTGCTGGTGAGGTAAATGAGAAGGGGTCAGATAAGTGATGCACCACCCAACCGCGTGCGCCGTATTCGATTTTTGCAGTACGCGTTCCCGACTGCACTAAATTATCCATGAAATCAAATAAAGGAATGTGACACTCCGAAAGATTACAGACCTCTGTAGGCCAATAATTCATCTGAATATTAATGTTAGTGTGATAATCACTATTCCATGCTGCAGTCATGTCAGCATTCCATAGGCCTTGCAGATTTGCTGGCATACCACCCGGACGTGAACTCGTCATAAGTAAATAGCGTCCAAACATAAAGTATTCAGCAACCATACCAGGATCAGGTAAATTTGAGCGCATACGCTGAATGCGTTCATCGGTTGGCATAGCTTCAACCTCTTTACCAGCACTACCTAAATCTAAATCCATTCGACTAGAAAACTTTGCAAAATCTTTTACGTGTGGCTCTACAATTTGATCCCATGTCTTTTGACTCACCTTATCGAGTACAGCTTTGCACTGCACTTCTGGATCAAATCCTCGGTAATCGGTGGCTGAAGCAATTACGATTAGCGCATTATCTGCACCACTTACTTCTAAACCGTTTTGATCTGAAGCAACTTTCCCACCTATAGCTGTAATTTGCATTTCACCTTCAAAGCGCATAGCAGGTACAGGCTTTGGATCATTACCATATTGAGCCATGATCTGACCACGTAAGATATAACGATTAGGATTTTTTGGATCTACGAAAAATTTAGCATCTTTTGAGCGCGAAAGACGTGCCTTAAAATGAATCTGTCCTGAGTGATTTGCCTCTAAATTTACAGCAATAATTTGATCGGGCGCTGAAACTAGCACCGAACGTTTAAAATCAGTTCCATTAGCAGTATAAGTAACAGTAGCGATTCCTGTTTTAAGGTCTAAGGTTCTGCGGTAGTTTTCTACCTGTGTTATTCCACTAAAGTCTAAATATAGATTTCCTAAAGGCTGGTAGGAGAGAATATTTTGAGGAACCCCCATCATGTTATCTCTGATAAGCTGAGTAGCTTCAGTATCTTTATTAGCGAAAAGTAATTCACGCACCTTAGGCAGCACTTTTGCGGAATTTGGATTATCTACATTATCACGCTTATAGCCTGACCAAATCGTGTCTTCATTTAGCTGAATATCTTCATTTGCAATTCCACCGTATACCATTGCGCCTAAACGGCCATTACCTAGTGCGAGTGCTTCATTCCAAACGGTTGCTGGTTTTCTGTACCACATAACCCATTTTCCAGCAGGCGCATCAGCTTGGCCAATAAGGACAGCTTTTTCATCATGCTGAATATAGGATTCTTTGGCACCCTTTGCTATTTTTGCGAAAGCAGAAACAGCAATACAAGCACTAGCACTATAAAGAAATATGAGTCGTAGACGATTGCGCATAAATTAAGGAGTTGTTTCGTTTGGTACCCAGGCAAATGCATCGCCCGAATTTTTTGTGTTATCGTTTTTCTGAGGTACGCCAGGTGTACTTCTACCATCACGTTTATATTTTTCTAAAAGTGACTTTAGGCGGCTAACAATCTCGGGGTGTATTGCGTAATAGTTTTTACGCTCAGAAATATCCTCAGTTATATTAAATAATTGACCTGGATAATTATCATCTACGTAGCCACGCTGTTTATTAAACCAATCAGATTGTGCACGCGCTCCATTAGCATTACCACTTTTTGCATCAATAAAGACCCAGTCGCCTTGACGAATTGCTAAATCTCCACTGCCGCTATGGTGCACCATAGCCTCCCTAATTGGCTGAGTAAGTTTTTCTCCCTTTAGAGCAGGTAAAATATTAACGCTATCTACACCAGCCGAGTCTGGAAGCTTAACATTCAGGATACTTGCAACAGTAGCCATTAAATCAACATGGCTCACTAATTCATTACTGGTTGAATTAGCTGCAATCACGTTAGGCCAGCGTGCAATAAAAGCTACGCGGTGACCGCCTTCCCAGGTATCGCGCTTAACGCCACGTAGAGGCCCCATACTGTAATGCCCGAAAACCCGGGTTCTTTCGTAAGCACCAATCCCTATTTCAGCAGCTACTTCAGGTCCATTATCACTAGTAAAAATAACCAGCGTATTGTCTTCAAGCCCACTGGCCTTAAGTGCTTTAAGCACTTTACCAACCATTGCATCTGTTTGTTCTACATAATCACCATAGGCTCCAGCCTTACTCTTACCCATAAATTCTGGCGTAGGTACAATTGGAAAATGGGGTGATGTGAGAGTAAAATATAAAAAGAATGGTTTCTTAGATTTTCCTGCATCTTCAATATACTTAATGGCATGATCTGTAATGGTAGGTAATATTTTTACTAACTCCCACCCTGGTATCATTGGGCCAGGGCGATTAAATCCTCCTTTTTTGCCAGTATCCCCTACAGAAGGAATACCTACAGTATGCTGATCTTCAATAAAGCAGTAGGGCGGAAAATTAGGAAGATCTACTCCAAAGTAATAATCAAAACCCCGAGTAACAGGTCCACCAATTGGCTTTGTAAAATCTACATTGCTGAGCCGATTAGGACCAATCTTTGGCTTAGATCCATCGACTGTTTGCCAATCAAAACCAAGATGCCATTTCCCAATGGCTGCTGTTGCATAGCCCTGCTGTTGAAAAAGTTGCCCTAGAGTGAACTGATTAGCATCGATTAAAGGTTTATCAAATATACCTAGTACTCCGTGCGTTAAGCGTGATCTCCATGCGTAGCGGCCAGTCAAAATTCCATAGCGCGTAGGAGTGCATAGTGAGCTAGGAGCATGAGAATCCGTAAAGCGCATGCCCTCTGTAGCCATATGATCCAAGTGTGGAGTCTGGATCTTGGAGGCAGAATTATAGCAGCTTAAATCTCCATAACCCAAGTCATCCGCAAGAATTAGAATTACGTTGGGGCGATTTTGAGCTTGGCTGTGCCCTAAAGTATAAAAACCAAGTAACAGGGTAAGGACAACTGACGTCTTTAAAGATGAAGACAGAGAAATAATCATATCAATGAGGCTTTAAGGGGTAAAACAAGACCAGTCCGAATGAAGAAATAAAGTAGCACATGCATTAGACGACTGCGAGCCTTGATAGTATCCCCCAATTCCTAAAAATCTCTTTTTTTTATCCCATGTTACCCCGCACAATTTACACCGGTATTCTGACACTCATTTTAGGCTCATATGGCTACAGCCAAGAGGCCGTTGATTATATAAATCCGATTGTTGGAGCTACTACAGATATGGCTCAAGGCGAAGGTAAGACTTTTCCTGGTGCAGCTACACCCTTTGGTCTTGTGCAGTTAAGCCCAGATACGATTACAGGCGGAGACAACGGCGCCGGTTATTCCTACCATCACACCTCAATTCAGGGCTTTAGCTTCACCCATATGAGTGGCGTAGGTTGGTACGGAGATTTAGGTAATTTTGAAGTGATGCCAACAGTAGGCCCCCTAAAGACATTTTCTGGATCACCCAACAAACCACATGAAGGCTACAGGTCAGCCTATAGTCATAGCACTGAAATCACGAAAGCCGGCTATTATGCTGTGACTTTATCAGACTCTAACATTCGAGCTGAAGCAACAGCAGCTGCGCATGCAGGTATACTGCGCTTTACATTTCCAGAAAATAAGCTCTCAAGAATTCAAATTGATTTAGCAAGACGTATTGCAGGTACCTCAACTTATCAATCCGTCACAGTCATTGATGATCACACAATTGAAGGCTACATGGTGTGCCCTCCTTCAGGTGGTGGCTGGGGGAATGGTTCTGGTCATGCTGATTATACCGTTTATTTTCATACAGAATTTAGTGAACCACTAAGAGAGTATGGCGTTTGGTCTGCAGCTATTCCTAATCACTGGAAGCGCACCAATAATCAAGTACCGCAAGATTGGTATCAAGAGAATGTCGCACATGCTGTTATCGTAAAACATGTGAACCACTACGAAGGTAAGCATCTAGGGTTTTTTACTGAATTTTCGACGAAACCAAATCAGATCGTTTTAGTAAAATCAGGTATTTCGTTTGTGAGTATTTCAGGAGCTAAAGCAAATCTTTCACACGATATTGCAGATTGGGATTTTGACCGCGTACATAAAGAAGCTCGTACACTCTGGCAAAATGCCGTTTCAGCATTCGCAGTTGAAGGTGGTAGTGCTGTAGAAAAAGAAGCTTTCTACACAAGTATCTATCATTCTTTGATTGATCCACGCAGCGTCTCTGATTGTGACGGTACTTATATTGGGAATGATAAAAAAGAACATAAGACAGATAAGTTTACTTACAGAACAGTTTTTAGTGGTTGGGATGTATATAGAGCTGAGATACCACTATTAACGCTGGTTAGGCCAGACATTGTGAGTGATCAAATTAATTCGCTAATGGAAATCACTGAGCTAAGCGGCAAGGAGTCACTTCCTCGTTGGGAATTTATGGGAGTCGAGTCTGGATGTATGATCGGAGATCCAGCCATCTCAGTTATCGCTGAGGCCTGGCTTTCAGGCATTAAGAGTTTCGACATAAATAAGGCCTACACAATGGTCGTTAATTCAGCATCGGGACCAAACAGTAAGCGCAGGAATGAAGCGTTCTATGAAAAACATGGATGGGTACCTGCAGCAATGTCATGGACTTTAGAAAACGCTTATTTCGATTACTGCGTTTCAAAATTAGCAGGAAATTTAAATCACCCTGAAGATCAGGCTTTATTTTATAAGCGCTCCCAAAACTACCATACTATTTACGACCCAAAAGTAGGTAATATGCGCTCACGTTTAGAATCAGGAGACTGGATGCCTTGGAAAGGTAATACCGAATTTGATCAAGGCTGTGTAGAAAGTAATCCCTACCAACAGGGCTGGTTTGTTCCTCACGACGTACCAGGACTAATGAAACTGATGGGCAAAGATTATTTCATCTCTTATTTAACAGACTTTTTTGAAAAAACGCCAAAACAGATGCGCTGGAATAAATACTATAATCATTCCAATGAACCTGTGCATCATATTGCTTACCTCTTTGACTATGCAGGAGTTCCTTGGCTTAGCCAAAAGTGGAGTCGTTTTATTATGGCAAACGCTTATGGAAGCGGGGTAACAGGACTCTGCGGTAATGATGACGTAGGCCAAATGTCAGCTTGGTATGTCTTAAGTGCACTCGGCTTTTATCCTGTATCTGCAGTCGATGGAGTCTATATGATTGGCAGTCCTTTATTTGATAAAGTAACGATCACATTAGACCCAAAAAGCGGTAAAACCTTTACTGTTATTGCGCAGAACCAAAGCCCAAAAAACGTGTATATTCAGTCAGCTATATTAAACGGGAAATCGTTTAACCGAGTGTGGCTAAGTCAGTCGGAGATTACCTCTGGCGGCGTACTCACTTTCCAGATGGGGCCTAGCCCGAATAAGAACTGGGGCACTGATGCTATGCGTGTTCCTTAAAGCTTCGCCCTTAGGAAAGGCTTTGCCTCAGATTAAAATTTATTAAAGATAGGCTAATGGAAGACTCCCAGATTACCTCCAGCTCTACCCTACCAGATCAGACAAAAGTAAAAAAACAGTGGTGGAATCTTTCATTAACCCAGCAAATCTTAGTCGCACTCATCTTAGGCATTCTCCTAGGTTGGTTAAAACCAAGTATTGCGATCCAGACTGGTTTTTTAAAAGACATTTTTTTAAATTTAGTTAAGTCGCTTATTGCTCCGCTTATTTTTGCCAGTGTTGTCTCTGGCATAGCTGGTGGTGGAGATGCAAAGAAGGTTGGGCGCTTAGGCCTTAAATCTATTATCTATTTTGAAATAGCAACGACTTTGGCCCTAATTGTTGGCTTGGTTGTAGTAAACACAATCAAACCAGGACACGGTGTTATTTTACCTCCTGCTTCTGCAGAAGTGATCACGCAAGCACATCCGAAAACACTTACTGAAACAATAGTCCACGTTTTTCCAGCCAGTGTAGTTGAATCCATGGCCAGTGGAGACGTACTGCAAATTGTAGCCTTCGCTGTTATCTTTGGCTTAGCAGTCCTAGCTGCAGGAGAACGCGCTAAGCTCATTGTTTCACTCTGTGATAGTGTCACTCAAGTGATGTTTAAGTTTACAAATATTGTGATGCGCTTTGCTCCACTTGGAGTAGGTGCTGCCATAGCAGTCACCATTGGAAAACAAGGTATAGGAGTTATCCTTCATTTAGGAGTTCTCGTTGGCACACTTTATTTAGCACTTATTATTTTCTTAATTCTACTGCTTGGATCAGCTGTGCTCTTTCTTAAACTACCCTTTAAACTGTTTTGTAAATCTGTGCGTGAGCCATTCACTCTAGCCTTTGCTACAGCAAGTAGTGAAACAGCGCTTCCTAAAGCTTTAGAATCGATGGTGTCTATGGGTGTGCCACGTCACATCGCAAGTTTTGTTATCCCTACAGGCTACACCTTTAATCTCGACGGCTCTACTCTCTACTTAGCGGTCGCATCCGTATTTATCGCCCAAGCAGCAGAAAGTAGCGGTGCAGCTCATTTCGGATTAGAAAAACAAATTCTACTCATGCTCACCTTAATGATTACATCAAAAGGTGTAGCAGCAGTGCCACGTGCATCGCTAGTTATCTTACTTGCAGCACTACATACCTTTGGACTCCCGCCTGAGGGAGTCGTTTTAATCTTCGGAGTCGATGCCTTTATGGATATGGCTCGCACATCCGTAAATGTAATCGGCAACTGTCTTGCCTCAATTATCGTAGCAAAATGGGAGGGTGAATTTTCCCCTCCCAAATTAACTTAAACTTTTGGAGGTAAGCCACCCACTGGAGGTGACTTAGGAGGCAGCACCCAAGCGTCAGGTGTTACTTGATCAATATTAGGCGTTACATCTGCATCGGCTAGACCAGATGCCCAAGTAAGTCCGCCCGAAAGTATTGAGCGAAACTGCGGCATTTCCCAATCATAGCCTGCATCAGGACCGTTATCGCCATGACCCATGGAGGTGTAAAATACACGGCCCTTGCCATGCTTACGTGCCCAAGTGGAAGGATATGCAGGTCTTAGGTAAGGCTTCCACGCATCTGCATTGTTCGTAAGAGACTTAACATCAGGTCCACCCATAGTAGAAGTGTCCTGCACTAAGAGTACGTGCAAATCATGATTAAAGTCATTAAGTGAATACCACTCATCTTTACGGGTAAAACTAGAACCAAGTGCTTCAAAGCCAGGGAAGCTGTTATCAATAACACGCACGGTAGCTTTTTGCTGCATGCCGTGAATAATAAATCCAGCACCAATCATACGGGTATATGGATCTGCAGAGGCGCCAAAATTCTTATAACGCCATGTGCGTTGTTGGCCGGTATTGGTATTACCGGTTTCTCCTGTGTGAAATGTATCTGCTGCAGCATGGATACCAACAAAGCCTTTACCGCCAGCGACTGCATCAAGTAAAGCCTGCTTACCTGCAGGTGTCATAGCTGGATTACCGTCACCAGTATTTTTGGAGCCAGCGTACTTATGAGAGGATAAAAGATCTCCGCTTGTAAAAAAGCAGAATGCATCAAACTGCGCTAAGTAAGCATCACTAAATAAACTACCATCTTTAGAGAAGGTAAATTCAATGTTATGACTTGGAGCAATACTTTGTAAGTATTGTTCAGCGTAGCTTGGTTTTCCGTTCTCCTGCTTAATGACTGCGTGCTCATAGTCTGATGACTTTGTAAAAAAGAGCACTTTTTTAGTTCCTTGTGTTGCTGCCCGAACCAGCGGGAATCCAGCAAAGCCTAATGCAGCTGCGCCTAATGAGGCTATAGCTTGGCGGCGTGTCATACCAGAGACTGAAGAATGAGAAGTATTCATTAGATTAAGATAAAATTATTATTTACGAATCACATGCCCTTTTGCTCCGTAGTAAGCGACGTACCCATAGGCAATCATAGGAATGATAAAAGAGAACTGTAAACTCTTAGTCACATCAGCGATATAACCTTGAAGTGGAGGCAGTAGTGCACCTCCTAAAATAGCCATAACCAAGAGTGATGATGCTTGGCTCTTTAAAGGACCTACTCCTTCAATAGCTAAAGAGAAAGTATTGGACCAACCAATTGAAGTAAAAAGTCCAACAGCAACAACACACCACATGGCGACTGTTCCACCGACTAAAATAGCAGTCAGAAGTAACAGCACTACAGTCGTAGAAAAAATCATTAAGGTTCTACCAGCCTGAGATTTTCCAAATTGAAACAGTAACCAGCACAGTACTAAGAATGGTGCGTAGTGAGCAAAGATAGGCGCATCAGAAACGAAATGCTCTTTCCATAAATTAAAGGCAGAAGCATTTAAACCACTGCGTAGTGCATCTAGGGGTGCACTCTGAGCAAGCCACAAAAAGACGCAGGAAACAATCGGGATGAGTATAAGGGCCATCTTCTTTGTAGAGGCTTTAAGATCGCTTAATTCAGCTGCTCCCATGAAGCGACCAATCAAAAGTCCACCCCAGTAAAGTGATACAAAGCGACTAGCCTGAATTGCAGAAAGTCCTGCGACACCAGGTTGACCTAGAAAATTAATTATTGAGCTACCTACAGAAACTTCACCACCCACATACATGAAGATAGCGCCAATACCTAATACCACATGCGGATACTTAAGTGCACCTGCACCGGGTTGAATTTTCTCTTCAGCAATAGAAGGCAGTGAAAGAAAATAGAAAATAATAGCGAGTACAACAAAGACGACACAGAAGGCTAAATAAGGAACCTTGACTGAGTCTGCTCCATTAGCACCAGTCTTTGCAAAGTATTGAAAAATTAACCAACCACCAATGAGTGGCCCAATTGTAGTCCCAATTGAATTAAAGCCCTGAGCTAAATTAAGACGACTGGATGCTGTTTTTTCAGGTCCTAAAATAGTGACGTAGGGATTAGCTGCAATTTGAAGCATCGCAAAACCAAGCCCTACAACAAACAGCGCAGCTAAAAACATCGGATAGGATCCAGCCGTACTTGCTGGCCAAAATAAAGCACTGCCTAAAGCGGAAATGAGTAGGCCAACAACCACACCGTTTTTGTATCCTATCTTTGCAATAGGATCTCCCTTAGTGACTGAAATAATAAAATAGATAACTGAACCCACAAAGTACGCTCCAAAGAACGCGAACTGCACGAGCATCGCCTGAAAATAAGAAAGGGTAAAAGCCTCTTTAAAGCGTGGAATTAAAATATCATTAAACACAGTCATGAAGCCCCACATGAAAAAAAGGGACGTCATTATAGAAAACGAACTGCGATTACTAGGCTGGTTACTTGAACCAGCTGCACTTGAACTTGGAGCAGAGCCTATAGCCATAAGGATAGAATTAGAGATATCTAAGGCGGGGTGAAGTCGCTATCAAAGCAACCCTTAGCCAAAGGATCAAGCAGGACTATTGGCTTACTGATTATAACCGTTATCATAATTCGGGGCGTGCAATTTTATCTACACCTATTCAATATTAAAAAACAATGAGTCCTAATATCCTATTAATGGCACATGTTCTCTTAGGTGTTTTATGCTTACTAGGGGCAGTTTGGCTCTTTGTTGAGACCCTGCATATTTCAGATGCTAATCTTAGCCGCGTTCGTTGCCTAAGCCGAGTAGTAGCCATTACAATGTGGATAGGTTATGCGGTAGCAGGTTATTTTTACATTCTACACTACGCTCCTGATAAAGCTGTAATTCTTAAAGGTCCTTGGCCATTCGCACACTCCGTTTTTATGGAAGTAAAAGAGCACGTGGTTATTATGTTACTCTTACTTGTTACCTACTTACCAATCGCTGCACAAAGCAACTTAGCTCACAATGCCGGTGCTCGTAAACTTTTCCTTACAGTACTCGCTTTAATCGCAGTCATTGCATTTTTTGCTGACGGCTTTGGTGGAGTCATCGGCATGGGCGTAAAAGTAGGCCTTCTTTCTAAATAATTTAAATTCTTTCTACTCATGGAACCTACATCGCAGACTGAATCTACCGAAGGTCTTTCAAAGTGCACCGTGAGCTTTGGTATCTCACTGGCTGTCGCTTGTATCTTTAATGCTCTATTAGTCGTTCTTAAAGAGAAGAGCCCCGCCACGATGGCCTGGATGAAGAAAACATCAGGACATCACTGGGCAACACATACCCTTTTAAGTCTACTCGTGTTTATTATCTTAGGATTAATTCTAAATAAGACAAACAACGGGAATAGTTCGAAGAGTGATTCTAAGTCACTGCCTAGCCTTATTGTAAGTAGCGTCGCAATAGGAGCTGCTATCATTCTAGGATTTTATCTCTTCATCGACTAAGCGAACTAGGCCTTAAATAATTAAGGCGCATAGCCAGTAAGCCGATCGAGATCGTCTTTTGCTTCCTGGAAATCTGGTTTTACCTTAAGAGCTAATTGGAATTCAGTCCTAGCATCCTGGAGTTGACCTAGATTTGCATAGGCTACCCCGAGATTAAAATGTGCTTCAGCGTAACTTGGATTAATCCGAGTCGCTGCTTTATAGTGTATGACTGCTTCTGCTAAACGGTACGGATCCTTCACTAAGACATTGCCTAAATTATTATGCGCTTCGGCATAATTAGGATTTAATTTAAGAGCCGCTTCATAGTGTAAAATCGCCTCTTTAGCCTGTGAACTAAAAGGCGCTAGTAAATTAGCTAGATTGTTATGCGCTGTAGCACTCGTTGGATCTAATTTTATAGCAATTGTGTATTCAGTAAGCGCTTCTTTAAGAGTAAGCGAATCCTTGGAATATTCAAAAGCGAGATTTTGATGGGTGACCGCATTCTGTGGCTCAAGCTTAAGTGATTCGAGATACTGAACAACCGCTTCCTCGTGTCTTTTAGGTAAACTGCCTAAGAAAATCGCATAATCATTATGCGCTTTTGCATCGGTAGTGCGCAAGTGAAGTGCAGTTTTAAATTCCTGTTCTGCATCCCTTTGTTTTCCTGGCATTTGACTTAATTGGTTAGCCAAACTTTCATGCGCATCAGGATAACTAGGATTTAACAAAATCGCATGGTTGTATAGCGCCACAGCTTCGGAATCATGACCACCTGACTTAGCGAGTTCATCGGCATAATTTTTGTATGACTGTGCGTACATTGGATTAGCAAGCATTGCTGCTTTAAAGTGCTCTAAAGCCTCACTGGAGGCACCCCGCTCCGAGAGCATTACTCCAAGATTATTATGGGCTAAGAAACAATCAGGGGTAGTTTTAATAGTACAACGGTAGAGAGTCTCAATATCTGTATACTGCTTTGCCTGGGTGTACGTCTTCGTTGCAAGTACACTTAGTACACTCACTGCGAGTATTACAGGTAAGCCACGTTTTATTAAAGAATGAGATTCGCTACTACGAGAATCCCAACTAGCCCATAGTGCAGAAACACCTGCAAAGAAAGCTAAGGATGCGTGATACGTGAAGTGATCTGCTACGTAGGAATAAGCAAAAGGATAGATATTAAAAAAACCAAGCACTGGAAAAAGAGTTCCAATAAATAAAAGAGCCGCACAAAGACTGCTAGAATACTTACGTCTAAAATAAATAAGTGCGATTAATGTAAATAAGCATACAAAAAAAGCAGTGTATTGGCCTATAGCATCTGCGTCTATAGTCCAATGTGAATAGATAAACGAAAGATCTTTTGGCCAGCAAAGCTTGTAGCAATAAAATAAGATTATTCTACCAGTCAAGATTACACGAGCCAAAGGACTAAGCGTATAATTTAAGCCCTCAGCCCCAATCACATGACGCTCAACCCAGGCTGTAAATAAACCTGAAACAAGAGCTAAAATAATCCAGGGTGTGAGTGGTAAAACATGTTTTTTAAAACTTAAAAAGCCCTCTTTCCACATGACAATTACTACAAGAGCGCAAGGCAGTGTTGCAGTAATACTCTTACTTAAGAGCGCTAAAATAAAAAACAGCAGAGCAAGTGCATATCTCTTATTACTTCCAGATTTTATCCATCTAAAATAAATAAGCGCAGAGCTTAGATAGAATAATAAAGATAATGTGTTTTTTTGTTCTGATATCCAGGCAACCGTTTCTACACCGATAGGATGAAGCAGAAACAAGAATGCTGCCAAGCAACTGCCTTTGATATCTAGATACCTTAAAAGAAGAAAAAATAAATAAGCATTAAAAGCATGTAAAATAACGTTAGTTACATGGTAATAGATTACCGACTGCCCCCATAGCAGATTTTCTAACCAGAAGAAGGAATGTAAGACTGGATAGTACTGCTGAGTTGCACCCAATTGAAACCAAATATGACCAAGGCCAGAAAGTGAGCGAAGACCAGGAGCAGTTAAATGAAATGCGTCATCCCAAAGCTGTGATCCATGCAGTGAAGGAAAATAGATAACAAAACTTAGCCCACATAAAAGAGCTGCAATTGCTCCTGAATAATTCCCGGTAGTAGAAGGCCGCGATTCACCTGGATTGGAGTTATTACGTGTAAATACCATAGCAATAGAACTTAAACCTCTTAGATTCTCAGCAAATTGCCATCTACCGCCAATTCAAAAAGCTATAATCACTTCATTTAACACCTCAATAAGACCAACAGATCGGCTTATTTTGATCATTTTAAGACCTCAAATCTTTCAAAAGACTTGTTGAATACACACTCCTCTAACACCATGTGATACTGCCATTAAGCCCATTCTTCTTCCTGTGAAAAACTGCTTACTTATTTGTCTACTACTGCTTACTTATACACAGAGCACATACGCTCAAACAAAAGAGCAAAGCCCTCTTAATCCCGCATGGATTACTGCTGTAAAAGGTAGCCACGATCTGACTTTACCTCAGTGGGGTCCCTATACAAAACGCTATATCGGTATATCTCATATACCTGACTCTACTTCAGGCATTCGTTTTGATCTCAGTGTTTTCCCTGGTCTATATAACCGAAGAATTATTGTTCCCAACGTCTTATTTGCATCAGACTATCATCCCTGGGAAGCAACATCCGATTTAAGCTACTTTAGCTTTAGACATGAACTAGAGTGGAAGGATCAAGTCTATGCAGATATTTCGTATTCAAAAATCACAGATACGAGCCGACTTATACGTGCTGAATTTGTTAACAATACAGATTTACCTCAGCCACTAGAGCTGCACTTAATCGCAAGTCTTAATTATCCTTCAATCACGCCAGCGCAGATTACTCTTCCTAAAAATGCTGTTAGACTGAGTGCATTAGACTACACGGAAATGCATTTTGGGAAACCACGTGCAACCGACAATTTAGTTCCAGACGGGAAAAAACGAGGCGAAGTCAGGTTAAGTGGATTAGTAAACGGCTCAGGACTTGGTGATGGATTCGGCCTATTAGATGGAGATACCGTATCCTATACAGTAACACTATTAGCTCCGATCTCGAATGCTTGTCTGATGGTTCGCTACAGAATGGAGCAAGGTACAGAGACAACATTTGAGATTTCTGGTCTAACAAAACAGAGCCATACCTTTAAAGGAACAGGGAACCTAAAGAATGAACTTATCAATCTAGGAGATCTACCAGTTGGACCTCAAACACTCACCCTAAAAGCAAAAGCAGGTGGAGCTATAGTAATTGATGGATTCATTATTTTACCCCATTCGGAGAATAACCAAGTAAGCTACACTACACCCACTCAGGATTTAAACCCTACTCGCGAGAATGGCCCTATTCCTCAAAGTTTAATACTCAGCTATAAAGCAATTCCTACAGCATATGGTGTAAGCTGGACAACCTCGGATTATCAAATCAGGGAATACATCACTAAAGACCTTGATGTACTGTTGCCTTCAATGATTCAAAATCATGTAAAGGAGCATTTTGAAGGTGAGGGTCATGGGAATTATACAGAAATTTATTTAAGACCTATAATCATTACTGCACACACAAAACGTACTTTTTTTGCTGAAGTATGTAGTGGTAGTATAGCTGAAGTTAAACGTGAGTTATCTCATTCAGCGAGATCAGTGGATGAAAATCAGATAATTTGGAACCAAAGACACAATCCACTTACTAGCAAGAAGTCCTCTAAGGCTGGTGATCCTTACCTCCAAAGCCAGACTAGGCTCAATGCTACCCTGCTTGAGAACGTAGTCTACCCTACTTACATTCAAGGCAGTTACATCAAACATAATACCCCAGGACGCTGGTGGGATAGTTTATACACCTGGGACTCAGGATTTATAGGTTTAGGTCTAGATGAGTTAGATATAAAACGAGCTTTCGAGTGTCTAAATACTTACCTCAATGACCCAGGCTCTCAGTCCGCCTTTGTACACCACGGCAGTATGGTTCCTGTGCAGCACTACTTATTTTTAGATCTATGGAATAAGACTCAGTCTAAGGAACTGCTCGAATATGCTTATCCACGTTTAAAACAATATTATGAATTTTTTGTCGGCCGTATGGGCACATCCCAAATGGCAAAGTTTCATTCAGGGCTATTAAGTAGCTTTGATTATTTTTATAACTCTGGAGGTTGGGACGATTACCCACCTCAGCGCTATGCTTACGATAACCAGAATGCAGGAACCCTTGCACCTGTTATTAACACAGCTCAAGCAATCCGTATTGCAAAGATTATGCGTATGGCTGCGACTGCACTAGGTAACGCTTCAGATGTAAATGAATACACTTCTGATATCTCAGCTTTCACATCGAGCCTGCAAAAATATTCGTGGGATGAAACCTCAGGCTACTTTAGCTATGTCGTACACGATACTAAGAATGAACCTGTTGGTTTTCTAAAATACCGTGACGAAGTTAACTACAATAAAGGCTTAGATGGTGTATATCCCCTAGTGGCAGGCGTGGGTACAGTAGCACAGACGACACGGATGCTTTCAGCTCTAAAGTCCCCACTCCACATGTGGAGTTCAGTTGGCTTAAGTGCAGTCGATCAAGCAGCACCCTACTATAAAACGGATGGCTATTGGAATGGAACTGTATGGATGCCTCATCAGTGGTTCTTCTGGAAATCGATGCTAGATCTAGGTGAAAGTGATTTTGCATGGGCTATAGCTAAACGAGCCCTTGATCTCTGGAAAAAAGAAACTGACGCCACGTACTACAGCATGGAATACTTCCAAATACAGACAGGTCGTGGTGCAGGATGGCATGAATTTGGAGGCTTATCCTCACCAATCGTCAAGTGGTTTGCTACGTACTATAAACCAGGAACCTTCACCACAGGTTTTGATGTTTGGGTTGAACAACAAAACTTTAACGCAGAAGAAACTGAATTAACAGCGAAGCTAAAACTATTCTCTAAAGATTCAAATCGAGATCAAGTAACAGTTATTGCTTGTATGAATCCGAGTAAAAACTACAGCGTAAAATTAAATAATAAAGAGGTCACTTCTAGAAGGCGCCTACCTGGAGTTTTAGAAATCAATCTCTCGACTAAGGTCACAGAAGGTACACTTCATATCACTGAAATACCTTAAAATTAAAAAGCCACCGACTTTACAATCGGTGGCTTGTGAGATAATACAGCTGGATTATTTCTTATTAAGCACACCGTAGAGTACGGCGGCTGCAATCAATCCAACCAATCCGCTTGATCCTAAAGCGGAAATAACGCCGGTCAGATTTCCGATAACATCTATCTTCAAGAATGGTACAGGAGTACCAAACACAACCTGCAATACTACGGATGTAGCTAGAAGCGCTACTCCGAGTTCAGTGATCTTCTTAAGGAAACCAATGATCGTATCGATGATTTGCATTTTCTTATACTGGGGTTTTGGGGTTTATAAGAACACGTTAGACGTTATGTCTAATACGTCTTACGCAGGTGTTAGATGCTGCGTATGGGCTAACGTTCAATTAATCGGCCCAGTATAAGGCCTTAATCACTTAAATCGTTGGCAAGAAGGTATCTTGCCAACTTTATAAAACACTATAAAAATATATAAGATAATACATTTTCATATATAATGCCTTTACACATACAAGAAACCCTAGCCCAACCTGAAAACCTAACGGTTCATCCGTCCAAAAACGCTAGCTTATGCTACTTTAAACAACTGCGCTTAATTCAAAAGAGTTCAGTTACCATTAAAGAAAAAGATATAGAGTTACTCTGCGTTGTTCTCTCAGGCACAGTCACAATTCATGTAGACAAACAAGTCTTTGAATCAGTAGGCACAAGAAAAGATATCTGGTCTGGTAAAGCAGATAGTGTTTACGCAGGGACAAATTCAACAATCACAATCACTGCAAGTTCTGAACATGCTGAAGTCGCTATTTCCGGTGCAGTATGTAAAGAGAACTATCAAGCATTTCGTATAACTCCTGATGAGGTACACATGGTTGATGTTGGCTCAAACGAAACACATTCCCATCGCCGCATCTTTCACATTCTCGGGCAAAATGCAGCAGGCCGTGCAGGCAATCTTCTTGTAAGTGAACTCTACGCAGATCCAGGATGTTGGTCTGGGTACCCTCCCCATAAACACGATACCGAGCGCCCTCCCCAAGAGACCGACTTCGAAGAAGTGTATCACTACCGCTTTAATCCCAGCACAGGTTTTGGAGCACAGTTTTGCTACAACGATTCTAATCAATCTAGTGTTGTAAAAACTCAGCACGGAGACACCTTTATCGTTGAAAAAGGTTATCACCCAACAGTTACCTCCCCAGGTCATCAGAGTTATATTTTCACTATCCTTGCAGGCAGGCACCAGCGCTCGCTTATCCAATTTTTTGAACCTAAACACACCCACCTCATGAGTGCTATACCTGGCATTCAAGCAATGAGGGATAAATTTAAATGAGATTAACACCCCCAAAAGATCAACCGAATGAGGGACATCCTTGGCGATGGGTAATCATCGCCTTAATTTTTTCAGGTACTTTAATTAACTACATTGATCGCCAAACTGTTTCAGTTCTAGCACCTGTACTTTGTAAGGATTTACATCTCTCTAACACACAGTATGGCGCAATTGGATCATTTTTTCTTTTTACCTATGCCTTGTCGATGTGGTTATGGGGCGGCGTTTTCGATCGCATTGGTAATCGTCTAGGGTACGCCTTCGCTATCTCCATTTGGTCGATTGCTGAGATAGCACATACAGCTGTGCGTGGCTTAGGCAGTCTTAGTCTAGTGCGTGGGCTGCTAGGCCTTGGAGAGGCGGGTAATTGGCCTGGAGCAACACGTACCGTGGCAGCTTGGTTTACACCAAGACAGCGTGCCTTAGGTATGGGTATAGCCAATGCTGGTGCATCTATAGGGCCTGCTCTTGCTCCTCCCTTAATTATCGCCTTACAGCTCGCCTACGGCTGGAGAGTTACTTTTGCTGCAGCCGGCCTACTTGGGTTCCTTTGGTTGGTCATCTGGCTACCCTTATACCCTAAAGAGGCTAAAATCATTATTATAGAACCGCAGGAAGCAGCCGTACCTTGGAGAACTCTTTTTAGCCACCGTGCTATGTGGGGAATTGTTATCGCACGATTCTTAGGAGATCCGATTTGGTGGCTTTATTTAAATTGGCTACCTAAATACCTCTCAGATGTTCGTCATTTTAGTCTTCAACAAATTGGCGCATTTGCTTGGGTTCCCTTTTTATTTGCTGCCGCTGGAGCACTATTTGGAGGTTGGTTTTCTGGCTTTTTAATCGACCGAGGTCTTTCGGTAAATGCTGCACGTAAGATTGCAATCACGTTTGCTACCCTCCTACTTCCTGCAGGTATCATCGGAGCATGGTCTAATTCGCCTTATGTAGCACTGGCTTGGTTTAGTGTAACATTATTTGGATTTCAGTTTTGGGTCAGTAATGTACAAACACTCGCTAGCGACTTTTTCCCTGTTGGGGCCGTAGGTTCAATCGCAGGATTTTCTGGCACAGCTGCAGGCTTAGGCGCCATGATACTCACATTTCTCACGGGTTGGGTTGTGGATCACTTCTCTTATACACCTATGTTGATCACTGCCGGTATATTAGGGCCAGCATCAACACTAGCTTTATTTATTCTATCAGGGAAAATTCGGAAAATAGATATTTTACCGAAAGCTTAAACTTAGTTATTTTTTTAGTATGGCACACCACACGCGTTTTTCTCTTCTAGGTAAGCGAGCTTTAGTTACCGGCTCCTCTCAAGGCATAGGACTAGCCATTGCTCATGGACTTGCCGATGCTGGAGCTAAAGTAATTTTAAATGGACGTAGTCCTGACAAACTAGCTAAGGCAGCAGAGTCATTCAAGGCATCAGGCATTACTGTAGAAACTTTATGTTTTGATGTCACAGAAGCTGAGGCAATAACACAGGCACTTAAGACAACAGGTAAAACAATTGATATCCTTGTTAACAACACAGGTATTCAAAAACGCTCTCTGCTTGTAGATATGCCGCTCGCAGATTGGAAGGCTGTCATTGATACTAATCTGACTTCAGCTTTTGTTGTAACTCAAGCAGTCGTTAAGGGCATGATGGAAAGAAAATCAGGTAAGATTGTAAACATCTGTTCACTCATGAGTGAATTAGCACGCCCAACCACAGGAAATTACGCAGCATCTAAAGGTGGCCTTAAAATGCTAACAAAAGCTATGTGCGGAGAATGGGCAAAAGATAACATCCAGATTAATGGTTTAGCTCCGGGGTATATATCTACAGAATTAACCCAGGTACTTAAGAATGATCCAAAATTTGATACGTGGATTAAAGGCCGCACTCCCGCAAACCGCTGGGGCGAAGTTGAAGATCTTGTTGGAGCTTGCGTCTTTTTATGCTCGCCCGCTGCTGACTTCGTCAATGGACAAATCTTAACCGTAGACGGTGGACTATCAGCAGTGATTTAGTGCGCTTGTTACTTAAGCGTCTTAATATAGCGAACAATTGAATCTACTTGTTCGTCGCTTAAAATACCTGCAAAACTTGGCATTACAATTTCTGATTTTTCATAGCCTGCAGCATATTTAGCTGCGGGCAAAACGATCGATTCCCGAATGTAGCCTTCATCTGCTACTATCGTTGCCTTCTTTGAGTCAGCGTAAACATCAATGGTTTTCCCATACAGTTTAAACCACGATGGCCCTGGCTTTGGCGTATTACTTGCATCCACTGTATGACATGCAATACAGCCATAGCGTTCAGAAAGTTGCTTACCCTCTTCGACACTCGCTTTTTTAGTATTCGATTCGACTATTGGTCTTAGAGTTAAATCTACATTCAAAGGACTAAATCCTTCTTTAATAGGATTAAAATCGATGAGCTGGTAGGGAGTCGTGTAAATACGGCCTAAAAACGAACGGCCTTGTTTTAATTTAAGGTCATAGCTTACCTGAAGCTGCATGACTGGCTTCATGCCTGGAATAGCAATAAAGACACTCTTCTCATCTTTTGAAAGATACGCTGCAGATACAGGAAGTCGGTCATGGCCGGGCACTTCATTTGCTTTATATTCAGGCGAGCCATATTTAGAGGTTCTTAAATAGTGCCAGGCTTGTACTGCATAATTAGAAGCATCGAGTGCAGATTGAGTATCAAGTGAACTATCAAAACGGATCAAGACGCCCTGAGTTGCTGGGACTACTTCAGAGGGAAGTGTACTTGGTAAACCTGTGTACCTAACGCGTCCTAAGCCTCCCTCAGTATCAATGACATTTCCCCAGCCAATGACTTGAAAACCGGTGACATAGAAATATCCGTCCTTTGGATTTACACTGCCATGCATTAAAGGAAAATCAAACTGCTGCGTAATTGTTACTACCGATGCCTGAAGCCGAGGATTACGGGCATTCAAAATAACGCGGTAGAGTTCAGGACGATCAAACGCTAAATGCACAAGCTCGTTATTAAGTGGCCCCATATTAGAATCCATAAGCCACTCCTGACCCATTGCAGAAGCACTCACCGAATGGGGCATCCAGGTAAGCGGCTCTTCAATAGCTGCAGGGTAAACTTCCTTCGGAAGAAAACCGGCGAGATATCCATAAAATTTATTATCACCTATCACGTGAATCGGAGTAGAAGGGATGTAATCGCCTTCCTGATCGCTTCCAGTTACAAGCCCTGTCTTTGGATTAACACCTAGGTTAGGCTGTCTAAATCCGTAGCCTAATACTTCAGACCTAGTACCATCAGCAGACACACGCAGAATACTGCCATTATGCTTACCTAAGGTAGTTCCTTGCTGACCACCTTTTGCGATAACAAACGATCTATCTGGAGCTAGACGTATTGCGGTAGCAAATTCACGCATGTCAGCAGTCTGAGCAAACGCGTTAGAAAATAATTCATACCTCGTAGCTTCTCCTAAGTGCTGCGGATCGCTTAATTTCCAAATTCCGTTTTTATCTAAAACGAAAATTTCTTCATCACGTAGCGCGAGACTCATCGGCTCATGCAGTCCCGAAGCAAACCGCTTCCAAGTAGCTACTCCTTGTGCTTGATCAAGTCCTTTAGCAAGCCAGACGTCACCATCAAAGGTAACGATAACGGCATCTCCATTTTTAAAGAACTGAACATCACAAGGCCTAACTTTTCTATTCCAAGGATTAGCGGTGGGTAATACTATATCATCTACTACGTAGGCGTCCTTATCGGCAGAGCGTTTTATCTCTGAAGTCACTTCCTGAGCCCAGTGTGGTTTATTTAAAGGCCTAGGTATTTTCAAATTTTCTACGTCAGTTGCACTTTCTGTATTCGCAACATTTGAAAGACTTACTGTAAAAGACAGTTCAGTAGAATGCGGTTTTATTAGTGCATAGCTTACTGAAGCCTCATCTTTCAATTCTATAGAAGCGGTATCTTTAGCAGATCCCGAAATAGCCAAAGTGATTTCTTCTTTCTTACTTCCAAGAACAAGAAGAAGCGTGTGGTCACTAGCTGCGAGTATTACATGCCGCTGTATTTTTTTATTTAAAGAATCCCCCTTAGTAGTCCACCAGTCATGCACAGTCACTCCAGATACCGTGTAGTTTAAGACTACCCCACCTTCTACTTCTTCAATTGCTTTAAATTGACCAAGGCTTGCAGGTATTGGTCCTTTTCCCACTTCCTCTGGACTGGGTGCTGGTGTGCGTGGATCTAAAGTACTTAACTGTTCTGCTTTTTGCCAACCTGGATAAATTCCGCTAGTCATCCATAGTTCACCTAGTGGCACAGGCAGTTGTTTTTGTCCCGTAGGAGTCTTAGATTTTCCATCAGGATACGACAAAGGAGCTAAGGCTTTTGCAGAAACGCCTTTCCCCACCCATACTGCAGATACTCTGAGTAAGTCGGTATCAAAACAAACCCAAGAGTCATCCGACAATCTAAGGATAAGGCCGCGTGGAGTTAAATTGTTTCCAGGGGAAATAGCTCCTGCTTTGCGGCAATCTAAAACCGAAGAAAAAAACGGAAAATCTGACTCAACCCATGGAGTTTGCGTATATGATCCTAATTTCGACTTAGAATTAGGTGCTGCAGTTACCACACTAAACACTGAAAATAGATATGCTGCTACTAAAGCAGAATATTTTAAGCGTGAATTTTGGGGTAAAATTCGCATTGAAGAATACAGTTTACAGATAATCTGCCTCTACGGGTGGCAAGGTACGTTTAATTTCTGAAAGCCTATACCCGAACCCTGCCCCATGAATGGTTGATAGATCTACAATCCCATTACGACGCGTGTAAAGTCCGGGATGAATCTCATTTTCAGGCAAAGAAGCATCCGGATAAAACTGCATCGCATTACACTCTACTCCCAAGATTGTTCCTACATGGGATGCAAGTTGAACATGCGGGATCATCGCAAGCATAGGATTAGTTAAATCCTGGACCATAAGTGCCATACCGTGCGCTTTTGCCCAACAAGCACTAAACAGAGCACCAGTCTGTGTCTTACAGGTCTTTAAAGCCACCCCGGTCCATCCTAAGCTGCGACCTAGTGCTATACAGGTCCAATCATGAGCACTCTCATCTAAAAATAACAATTTAAGCGCTGACAGAGCTTTTACATCAATTGGGTATTTCTCGAGATCGTAAGGGAAAGGCTGCTCGATATATAAAATCTTATCGTAAATACTTGGGTGAGATAATTTTAATTTCTCTAGAATTGTGATTACATACTGAGGATCATGTACGGTGCAATTAAAGTCAGCTGTAAGTGTAGTGACTCCATTTTGCTCTGATATTTCACCAACTTTTATAAGACGCTCATAGTCC
>Ga0208496_1000030_pt1 | contig 42019 bp, 43 predicted proteins | sample CryBogmetaGMA2M_FD_184552 | JGI IMG/M metagenome (GOLD analysis project Ga0208496, IMG submission 184552) | Freshwater microbial communities from Crystal Bog, Wisconsin, USA - MA2M (SPAdes) | ecosystem: Environmental > Aquatic > Freshwater > Lake | place: Crystal Bog, Wisconsin, USA | collected... | reverse complement strand
ACGAAATGGATACGCATGAGGTCGCCGGGATGCACGCGCAAAACCGGGCCGGCGTAGTTGCCGTTGTAAGTTGCCGCCTGCACCTGCACGCCGCCCAGGTCCATCGGTGTGTCCCGCGCTTCGAGGGTTGTGGTCAGGATACCGCCAACGCTGCGGACATCCCCCTGGATTGGGCGGAGATTGTCGTCCGGCGATGGCCCCTGACGCACGCTGAGCATGACAAGACTGGCGGCCGCGACCAAGGCGATGGCCACGATCAGGTTAATAATCCGGATGCGTCGTTGCATGGTCGTCGAAATTCCTAGGCGGCCTGTTGCGCGATGGCCGGGCCGACCCCGAGTTCGGTCAGCAGATGGGCGCGCTCGGCGTCGCCGGCTGCCATCCCGGTGAACATCAGATGGGCACCCCCTCGCGCGTCTCGCGACAGGACGGCGCAGGCGAGCGACTGCCCGCCGATGCGCAGTCGCATTTCACCATCCGGTTCTCCCTCCAATTGCACGACCGCGGCGCCACCAAGGGAGATATTGGATAGCCGCGCGTTCCATGTTTTACCGGTGCGGTCGATTAGTTGGCATGCGCGGTCGACGGCGTAACGTGGAAATTTTCGGCGTGACACTTCGCTGGTGGACGTGCGCACGGCCCGAACGACTTCGTGGGCGAGTTCTTGGACCGAGTCATTCATAACCACGATCGCGGCCTGCACATCGCGTGTATGTTCTCCGGTGCCACCGGTTTCGTGGGAAACTTCCATGATCCTGCGGGACACTGTTTCGGCCGCCGCAGCGGTTTGGGTGACATAGCGCGCGATGTCGGCGGTTGCAGCACCTTGCTGTTCGACGGCGGCGGCGATCGATCCGCTGACGGAGTCCATCTCGCTGATCGCGCTGCCCATGGCGCTGACCGCGGCCACCGCCCGCGTGGTCGCGGCGCCGATCGCGGCAAGTTCGCGCGCGATTTCCTCGGTTGCGCGCGTGGTTTGTGCGGACAGGCTTTTGACCTCGCCGGCAACGACGGCAAAGCCGCGCCCGGCGTCGCCGGCGCGTGCCGCCTCAATGGTGGCATTCAGGGCAAGCAGATTGGTTCGGGCTGCGACTTCGCTGATCAACTGCACCACCGCGCCGATGCGATGCGTCTGCGTTGCCAATGCCTCTATCACGGCTAAAGCCTGGTCGCCGGCGGCCACAGCCTTGCCGGAGACCGTGGTGGCGTGATCGACCTGTTGGGCAATTTCTACGATGGAGGCATTCAACTGCTCGGCGGCACTGGCAACGGTTTGGGTGGTGGTCATCGCATCCGCAGCGGCGACGGCCGCGCTTTTGGCGGACTGGTCCGCCCGTTCAGCGGCACCAGCCATGATGCCGGCGCGATTGTCGATTTGATAGGCGGTGCCGGCGATGCGTGCGCGTGCCGCGACGGTGGCGTTTTCCACGGTCTGCGCCATCGCCATCATCGCTTCGCGTTTCTCGGCCTCACTCTCCGACCGTTGCGCTTCTGTGGCGACTTGCATGGCGATGTTTTTTACCGCGGTGGCGCGAAAAACACCGAGCGCCTTGGCCATCTCACCGATTTCACCGCGGCCGGCCATCGCGGACACGTCAACCGTGTGATCGTCGGCGGCCAGGCGGCGCATAGCCGCGACGATCTGACGTAGCGCGCGGGTCAGGCCGGCGCCGATCACCAAGGCGGCAAGCACAGTCACCAGCAGCAAGCCGGCCGCGGTCGCGTTCGCCCATTGCCGCAGCCGGATCCGGGTTTCCGCCAGTTGGGTCGCGGCATCGCCTCGCAATTCGAGCGCCTTGTCCCGGAGGTTCGCCAGTTGCGGGGCGATCTTGTTGTAGATCGCGGCGGTCGTGGCCAGTTTATTACGCCGGTTCGTGTTGAGGATGGCGATTTCCGGCTCGTTTCCGATGGCGGCGCCGATTGCCTGGTCGATGCGGACAATGTCGGCAAAGGCGGCGGCATAGGCGGCGATTGCCGTGTGCAACCCGCCCAGTTGGCCGGCCATGTCGCGGCTGTCGTCATCGGAGGCTTTTTCCAGTTCGGTCGACACAACCTGTAATGATGCCCTGGCACCGGACAACAGGCTGGCGTGAGCGGTGACATCGCCCTTGTCGGCGGTCAGCAGGAAATCCAGCTCGGCCCGTTTGGCGAGCAGAAGCGCGCGGTCGAAGCCGCTTACCTTTTCCTGGATCCAGTTGGCGCGATCGGCTTGCACCTGCAAACCGGTGACAGCACGATCCGACAGCACCACGAGGGTCGACAACGCCATTAGGCCCAGCACCCCGATCGTTGCGAGAGCGCCAATTTGCAGCCGCAAGCCAATGTTGCACGCCAGACGAGCGATCATCCGCATGGGATCGACCTCTTTCTCAATACGATTGAATAAAGCAGTGACTATTCGACGGTGACGGTCATTTTCATTCGGGGGTGAATGGCGCAACGGACATTGAAGCGGCCGGCCTTGTCGAACAACACGTTGATCGTTTCTCCTGGCTTCTGCAGTCCCTGGTCCATGGCAATGTCATTGGCGTCGATGACGTTGACGTTGTGAGTGGTGTCGTCGCGGTTGAGGAAGTGAACCATGTCGCCGGATTTCAGCGTCAGGGTTGGTTTGGAGAATTTCTGGCCGACCTGGTCGACCTCGGTCGCAGCGCCGGCGAGGGCGATGGTGGTGGTGAGGCAAATGGTCGTGGCGATGATCTTGGCGAGGTCTCGCATGGCGATGATTCCTTCGGGATTAGAAGTGAATTGCAGTCCAGGCACTGAGGTAGAGCGCGTTGTTGGCACTGGCCCGGGTCGTTGCGCCGTCGAAGCGCGTGTAGGCGATGTATTGCGCCGCCAGCCGGATGTTGAACCAGTTGAAAGGCGAGTCCGGCTTGCCGAACGGCACGTAGGCCAGTTCGGCGACGAAGCCGGCGCTGTTCGGTCGGCCCGACGGCGTGCCCCAATAGGCCGGGTCCAGCGATCCGGCTGTGCGGAAATACTGCACCGACGGCGTCCAGGTGGCGGCGCGGCTATAGGAGATATCGGCGCGGAATGTGTCCAAGCGGTCCCGAGGATTGGAGGCCAGCGCCGCGCTGCTGGCCCCGAGGGTGGCGTCTTCGCGGATATAGGTCGCGTGCGCCGATACCATATCGCTAGTAACCTTGGTGGAGTCGAAAATCCACTGCCAGTTGGCATCCAATGCTGTGTCGGCGAAACGATCGGTGGCGCCGCCCGGGGATAGTCCGCCCGGACCGATGGCGGCGGTCAGGCCATACAAGCCGACTTGGAGGTAGTGATTGCCGAGCTGATGCTGGAGTGCGAGGCGCCAATATGGCACCACGCCGATGACCTTGTTGGCGCCGGCGACCGGCACCTGGCCGAGCGCGTTGCGGACATCGCCGGCCAGCCCCTGATAGAGCGCGGCCTCGGCGTAAATCAGGTCATCCCACAGCACGTAGATGCTGGCGCCGGCGACCTGCTGTGCCAGGCTGCCGTCGATCTGGGCGGCGGCCATCGGTGTCGGCGCCAGGGCGGAGCGGTTGTAGGGAAAGCCCCAGGCGGGTGACGAGTTCCAGATATCCTGAACGGAAGGGCTGTTATTGAAGCCAAAGCCGTAGACAAAATCGGTATCGAGCACGGTCGCATCGTCGGCATAGCGAAGATCGGCGTTGTTCAGCTGCAGTTTCTTGCCGACGCCGTCATAGTTGAGCTCGATGAAGCCGCCGGTATGGGGCGCAATCTTGCCGGCATAGTAAACCGAGGCCTGGTCGAAGGCTGGGTTGTTGTTGCTGGCGAACCACCGGCTGGCTGGGCTGGGTTGGTTCGCGTCAGTGTGGGTGAACGAGGCCTGCGCCGTGGCGGCAATCGGCAGGCCGTGGGGCTTGCCGTCGGTCGCGGTGTAACCGTAGAGCTTGAATTCGCGCCCGTACGGTTTGAGTTGCGGCCCGAAGGCACCGACATGGCAGGCCGCGCAGGGCTGGCCGGTTTGTTCGGCGAAGCTTGGCAGCGCCAGCGCTGACCTTGGGGCGGTCAACACGGTCAGAGCGGCGATGACTGCCCAACCGGCGACAGCGGGGAGCAGGGTGCGGATTCTGGTGTGACGGGGCATACGGAAGACCTGGGATACGAGCGCCTATCTTCTACCCGCTACGCGTTGCCGAAGGGTTAAAGGTAACCGTCCGGCCGGTCCGCTTGTCTGGTAAGGCAGGCTGCCGCATAGAGCGAGGCACGTTTATGTCCTCGAGGAGCCTGCACATGTCTCAGACTAGCCCGCTTGGTTTTGTCGGCCTTGGCGTGATGGGGGAGCCGATGTGTCGCAACGTCGCCGCGAAAAGTGGCCGCACGCTGCTGGCGTTCGATCGGGCGGCCGAGCCGCTGGCGCGGCTGGTGACGCATGGCGTGCAGGCGGCGGCTTCGGTCGTGGCGCTGGCGGCAGTTTGCGACACCCTGTTCATCTGCCTGCCCAGCGGTGCCCATGTCGCCGATGTGGCAACGGAAGCTTTCACCGCCGGAGGTTGCCTGCGACGGATCGTCGATATGGGCACCTCTCCGGTGGCGCTGACACGCGATCTCGCCGCGCGTGCGGCGGCGGTGGGGATCACGTGGACGGATGCCCCGATCGCCCGCACCCGGCAGGCAGCGGAGGATGGCACATTGAGTGTGATGGTGGGCGCGACGGCGGCGGATTACGCCGCGTTGTTGCCGTTGCTCGGGTGCATGGCCAGCGACATCACGTTGTGCGGCCCGGTCGGCTGCGGCCAGGCGGTGAAAATCCTCAACAACATGGTGCTGGTGGAAACCGTCGCGGCGTTGGCGGAAGCCATGGCGATCGGCCGGTCGGTCGGGCTCGATGCGCAGGTTTTGTTGGAAACCCTAGCCAAGGGCTCGGCGGATAGCTTCGCGTTACGCAATCACGGCATGAAGGCGATGCTGCCGGGCGTGTTCCCGGAGCGTGCCTTTTCGGTCGAATACGCCCGGAAGGATATTAGCTATGCGTTGGAGTTGGCGCAGGCAGGCGGGACTGACGCCGCGGGCGCCGAGCGGGGTGCGACCCTACTTGACGCGGCAAAAGCTGCGGGCTGGGGCGCACAATACTGGCCGGTGATTGCGCGTGTGTTGGCCCCGTTAGCCGTCGATAATCCGGCGGCGGATGCGTGAGCTAATCGCGTCTATCAGCCCAACGGTGAACAGGATCAGTAGAATGATGAACAGGACCTCGTCCCAATAGCGGACCTTGATGCGCTCCGCGATTTGCAGGCCGATCCCACCCGCACCAACCACCCCAAGGATCGATGCGCTGCGTGTGTTGCTTTCAATCTGGTACAGGTACTGCGCCAGCATCACCGGTAGTACTTGTGGCAGGAGCCCGAACCGCACGCGCAGGACAGAGTTACCGCCGACGGCGGTAATGGCTTCAGCCTCACGCGGATCGGCATTCTCGATTGCTTCTGCGAATAGCTTCGCCAGTACGGCAATTTCGGCCACGGCGATGGCCATAACTCCGGCGAGCGGCCCCAGGCCGACGGCACGCACGAAAGCAAGTGCCCAGATGAGGCTGTCCATGCCGCGAAAGCCATCAAAGATCCGACGGATGGAAAAATGCGCCAGCGTATTGATGACAACATTGCGCGCCCCAAGGAAGCCAAGGGGAATCGCGACGACGACGGCGACGGTACTGCCCAGGAAGGCCATCGCCACACTTTCCCCCATGCCGCGCAGAATATCCCGCCATTGTTCACCGGGGCTCGGTGGGATCATCAATCTGAGGATCACGCCGATCCCGTCAAGGCCACGCCAGATGCGTGCCGGGGTTATATCGAACCACCAAAATAACGCAGCCAGCCAACCGACGAACGCAATCGCCCCGATCCACAGGCCGATCCGAGCACTGATGGGAGGGCCAAACGCACGCGGGAGCCGCGCCTGCCAGGTGGCGATCTGAGCCGCTGAAAGCGTAGAATCTGTCATGCGCTGATCCGGCCAATCGCGTAGCTGCGGAGTTGTTCAGATAGCAAGTCGATCGCCGCGATCACCACGATCATCATCACGACGATGGCGCTGATTTCCTCATAATAGTTCAGACTGATGACCTGATAGAGTTCTTGCCCGATCCCCCCCGCGCCGACGAAGCCGATGACCGCGGCACCACGCACGTTCACCTCGAATCGCAACAACACATAGCTGAGGAAGTTCGGCATAACCTGCGGCAAAATGGCAAACCGCACGGCTTGCATCCAACTCCCACCCGCCGACCGAACCCCGTCCCAAGGGCGCATATCCGCGTTTTCCACAGCCTCGGCGAAGAGTTTGCCTGTCGCTCCGGTCGTATGGGCGGCAATTGCCAAAATGCCTGCAAGAGGGCCGACCCCAAATGCCCAAACAAGGATTAAGGCGTAGACGATATCCGGCACGGTACGAAACAGTTCCAAACCGCGTCGCATTAACACATACACCCAACGGTTGGGCGCCAGATTGCGAGCGGCTGGAAAGCATAGAACGAGCCCCAGCACAGACCCGCCGAGCGTTGCGAGCGCCGCCATCTGTGTCGTTTCAAAAAACAGCCAGGCCCAACTGTCTACGCGATAAAACCAGTAAGCGAGCGCACCCTTGGTGGATGTGCTGCCAAACAGTGTTGCCCAGTGCAGCGTGGGTGTGATCTTGCCGAAATACTCACCCACGCGCGGCAGTCCAGCCCAGAGTGCAGCCGGGTAGGCCTCCGAGACCAAGGCAGAAACGATCAGACAAATTGCGATAGCGATGAGATAGCCAAGTGTTGCCAGGCGGCGGGTGTTCCGTCGCCTGGTCCAGTCCTGTTCAATCGTGGTTCGGGTGGTCATCGCTTGCGACGCTGGGCGGCCTCCGCCTGCACGAGATCGATAAACACAGAATAGTCCTCGTGCTTGACCGGCACCCAATCGATGCTGCTGCCGAGATCGACGGAGTGGAACATTTCCGGGAGGTTTTTGGCGATGGCGCGATGCAGTTGATACATGTCGGTCTGGAATTCTGACGGTGTATCAGCCCGGACAACATAGGGACCGTTTAGGATCGGGCGAGATTTCCAGATCATCCGCAGATCGGACATTTTGAGCAGCTTCTTTTCGGCCATCATGCGCAGATTGCCGCGCGTATAACCTTCCGCAGGATCACCTACACCGGATGTCCAGGTCACCCCCGCGTCATACTGTTTGTTGAGGACCGCAATCACACCTTGCTCGTGCCCGCCAGCGAAGCCGGTGCGCCCAAAAAACTTGCCGGGTTCGGGATCGATCCCTGCGGCGCGGAACTCCGAGCGCGGAATAAGGTAGCCGCTGGCGCTATTGGGATCAGCCCAGGCTAGCGACTTGCCCTTCAACTGTTCCAGCGATGTGATGCCGCTATCAGCGCGGACATACAAAACCGCCACGTAGTAATTCGCGCCGTCTTTCTCCTGGCTGGTGAACAGCGGCTTCACGTTACCATTGCTTTCCAGCCAAGCCTGGGCATAGGCCGCCGGACTCATGAAGGAGGCCTCAACTTGCTTGGCAGCAAAGGCCTGGATTACGCCCGCATAGTCTGCCGCCAAAACCAGTTTTACCGGTACCTCAAAGGTCTCTTCGATGAGCTTTGAGTAGGCGCCATATCGTGCCAGGCGGTCGGCGTCATTTTCCCCGCCGAGCATGCCAAGGTGAATGGTGGGCACCTGAGCGGCCCAGGCGCGTTTGCCTTTCTTGGGTAATGACCGGTCTTCGTCTGCATAGGCCAACGCGGGCATGGCGAGGCCGGCTCCGGTGGCGAGCAGCATCTGGCGACGTGACAGCATGGTTGGCTCCTTAGAAGCGAAGATAGAAGTCGATTCAGGGCCTGAATGACGGTTGCGTGTCAAGTATGTGACCAAATTGTTTCGTCAGACGTCATAAAAGCTTCAAGCACCCAGGCGCTTCAGTTTGGCATAACCGCTCGCAGACAGATGCAATCGGGACAGAGTGATGTTGGTGGTCGATGGAGTTTCCAAACGCTTCGGCAAGCATCTGGCGGTTGATAATCTGTCGGTCAGCATTCCCAAGGGGCAGTTCGTTGGTGTGATTGGTCGATCGGGTGCGGGCAAGTCCACGTTACTGCGGATGATCAATCGCTTGGCCGACCCGTCTTCCGGGGAAATCACATGGAACGGCCGCGCGGTCTCCCGCTTGCAGGGCTCGGCTTTGCGCGATTGGCATCGCCGGTGTGCGATGATTTTTCAGCAATTCAATCTGGTGGGGCGGCTCGATGTGCTCACCAACGTGCTGATGGGGCGCCTCGCACATACCGGAAGTGCTCGGGCAATGCTGAAATTGTGGAAATTGGAAGATCGCACCATTGCGATGGCCGCGTTGGACCAGTTGGATATCGCGCAACTGGCATCGCGTCGGGCGGATCATCTTTCGGGCGGGCAACAGCAGCGCGTGGCGATTTGCCGTGCGTTGGTTCAAGAGCCGGAAATTATTTTGGCCGATGAGCCGGTAGCGTCGCTTGATCCGCGGAATGCCAAGGTTGTGATGGATGCCTTGCAACGGATTAACCGCCATTTCGGCCTTACGGTGCTAGTTAATCTGCACTCGCTCGACTTGGCGCGCGGCTATTGCGATCGCGTGTTGGGTATTGCTGCGGGGCGTCTGGTGTTCGATGGCGTGCCGGCTGCGTTGACGTCGGATGTGACGCACGAACTCTACGGCATGGAGGCGCACGAGGTGATGGATCACGCCAACATGCCAGCGGTGGTGGGCGCGATCGTCGCACCTGCTTGAATTTCTCACACCACTAAGGAATATCTCATGCTGCAACGTCGCACTCTGCTCGCCGGTATCGCTGCTGGCGCTGCTACCACCACCGTTGCCCGCGCGCAGACCGGCCTGTCCGAGTTGGTGCTCGCGGTCGTCCCAGCCGAAAACGCATCTGGCGTCTCGGACCGCTTTGCCCCCTTCGTCGCCTATTTGTCGCAGCAGGTTGGCATGAAAGTGAGCCTGAAGATCGCTAACGATTATGCGGCGGTGATCGAAGGCCAGCGTGCCGGTAATGTTCACCTCGGTTACTACGGCCCGGCGTCGTTTGCCCGCGCACGCCTGACCGGTGTTGCGACCGATGCCTTTGTGATCGACGTGAACAGCGACGGTACCAAGGGCTATTATTCGGTGTTCTATGTGCGTGCCAACAGCCCGTATAAGAACCTGGCCGATCTCAAGGGTAAGAACCTTGGCTTGGTCGATCCGAACTCGACTTCCGGCTACAACATGCCGCTGTTTGCGCTGAACAAGAACGGCATTTCAGCTGCGGACAAGTATTTCGCCAAGGTGCAAACCACCGGCAGCCACGAGAACGCGCTGATCGCGTTGGCACAAGGCACGGTGGATGTGGCCGCCAACTGGTGGAACGCCGACGATGACAGCAACCTGACTCGCATGTTGTCCAAGGGAATGCTGAAGGATGCCAGCGGTAAGACGCTGATGAAAGACGACTTCCGGATAATTTTGAAATCAGACCTGATTATCAACTCGCCGACCGCCTATCTGACCGCACTTCCGGCCGACATCAAGGCGAAGATCCGCCAAGCGTATATGGATGCGCCCACCAAGGCGAGGGTCGCGTTCGACAAACTGTCCGACGGTAAGAACCTGCCTTGGCAGGCGGTGGATAACGCCGCTTATGACGATACGATCAAGTTGATCCAATTTGTCGACGCGCTGCGTAAGAAGACGGCCTGATCGGGTTTGACGGGCCGGCGTAAGCTGGCCCGTTAACGTGTGCGCGCGATCTCATGATCCACACCATCACTATCCCGCCGGACGCGCAGATGGTCCCGTTGATGCGAACCTATGCGGATGCTATCGCCGCGCGACGGCGGCAGACTGCGCTCGGGCTTGCACTCGGTGCGCTGGCGTTGGCGCTGGCTTGCCTGGGGGCCGATGTTGATATTTTTGTCTTCTGGGCAAAGCTCGGAAATTTCTCCAGCTACTTCTATCGGCTCTCCAAATTGGATACGGGGGCCTTTGTCTGGACTGATCCTACTGAATGGTATTGGGGGCTGAGGCGCTGGCTGGGGCAACTCGGCGAGACGTTGTTGATGGCGTATCTCGGCACGGCCACTGGGTTCGTCGGTGGGTTCGTGCTTTGCTTCCTATGCAGCCGCAACCTGGTGCGCAGTGGTTGGTTGCGCTGGTTGGTGCGGCGGTATCTTGAGATATGCCGTACCGTCCCAGATATTGTTTTTGCGCTTATTTTCGTGGTGGCGTTCGGGCTTGGGCCGCTGCCTGGTGTCCTCGCGATCGCTATTCACACCACTGGGGCGTTGGGCAAGTTGTTCTCGGAGGTGGTGGAAAGCATCGATATGAAGCCAGTTGAAGGGATCGCTGCGTCTGGCGGGAACTGGTTTGAGCGGATTCGATTTGCCGTGTTGCCGCAGGTGCTATCCAATTTTACCAGTTACGGGTTGCTGCGCTTTGAGGTGAATGTGCGTGGTGCAACTGTGTTGGGCTTTGTCGGTGCTGGTGGGATTGGCGAAGAACTCATTACAGCGATCCGTAAATTTTACTACGCCGACGTCAGTGCGATTTTGCTGCTAGTCATGGTGTGCGTGATGGCGATCGACTTGCTGTCTGAGCAGGTTCGGCATCGGTTGCTCGCACTTGAAGGCGCACGGGCATGAGCGCGTTGCGTGATACTTTGTTGGCGCAGAAATCTGACGTCGTGCTGCGGTATCCCGAGTCATTTCGCCCCGCGCTTTGGGCGCGATTGAACGTAATGCTTGTGCTCGGCGGTGTCATAGGGCTTTACGCTTACGCTCTGGTGACGCTGGACTTCGATCCTTATCGTATTCTCGGTGGTCTCCTGCGTCTCACTGATATCGCGGCCATGATGCTTCCGCCTACGCCGGATGGCTGGGGGCGGACGCAGCTTTATTTCGAGGCGCTTGGGCAAACCTTGGCGATTGCCTTTTTGGGCACGAGCCTCGCGGCCGTGCTTGCGATTCCGCTTGGGTTTCTTGCCGCACGTAACATCGTCGGTAATCGCATCCTGCATTTCACGACGCGGCGCGTGATGGATAGCGTACGCAGCATCGATACGCTGATTTGGGCGTTGATCTGGATTAACGTCGTTGGCCTTGGACCGTTCGCGGGGGCGTTGGCCATCATGTCGTCCGACATTGCAGCCTTCGCTAAGTTGATGTCGGAGGCTATTGAGACCGCCGACCGCGGGCCGGTTGAAGGCGTGCAAGCAAGCGGTGGCAGCCGGTTGGAGCGCATTCGATTTGGCATCGTGCCACAAGTTTTGCCAATTTTTGCTAGCCAGATCCTCTACTTTTTTGAGTCCAACACGCGATCTGCCACGATCATCGGCATCGTCGGTGCTGGGGGTATCGGGCTCTATTTATCGGAGGAAATTCGCGTGTTGGAATGGCAACGCGCTGCCTTCTTGATCGTGATGGTGTTGCTCACGGTCGCGATCATCGACCAGGTATCGCAGCGCCTTCGGGCGGCGATTATGGGAACGTCCCGCCGCTAGAGCGAGATGGAGGCAATGGATGCCGGTTCGTTCTCCGTGCCCTGTTCTGACGGCGGCGCGGCAGGCAGCACACGGAATAGGCTGGGATCTGCGATGACGTAGCCCTGTCGCCTAGCGGAGAGGATCACTCTTGGTGATGCCCCGTGCTCGGTCAACTTGCGCCGCAACTTCATAACCAACTGGTCGACTGCACGATCTTCTGCGTGCAGCGGGCGTTTAAGGGCGATCCGGCTCAACCACTCGCGTGACACGCTGGAGCCAGAGGCTTCAAGCAAAGTATCCAGCGCAGCCATTTCGGCCTCTGTGAGCAGGGTTCTGTCCCCGGAGTTGCCAATGAGTGTACGTTGGGTGTGGTCGACAAAAATTCTCAAGCGGCGCGCAGCAGGTGGTTTGCTCATCCGGCGGTGTACGGCCTGGATGCGCGCCACGAGTTCACGACCCGGAACTGGCTTGACGATATAGTCGTCTGCCCCAGTGTCCAGTCCGGCGACCCGCATGCCAATCTCGTCATTGGAGGTCACCACCAAGACGCCTACATCACCGTCGCGGGCAAAGATCTCGACGAGGCGGATCCCGTTCATGTCTGGAAGTTCGAGGTCGACGAGGACGATTTCGGGTCTGAACGTGTCTTTTACGGTCAACGCGTCGCTGCCAGTCGCGACGGTCTCTACGTCCATGCCGGCTTGTAGCAGTGCGGCTCGCATAGCAGCAGCAACGGTCGGCACGTCTTCCACCATCAAAACGCGCAAAGGCCCAACCGCCGTGGAAACCCTCGTGCCGTGTTTGGCTTGGTTCGACTTGGAAGACGTCACTTTTGGGTTCGAGCTAATCGCCACGTTAAATCCAGAATGTCTATGTACCGCGCATGCACCGGTTAGTTTCAGGTTGCCGTGAATTGAAAAAAAATACTAGGTATTTTGCACGAATTGTAAATGTGAAGCTAAAAAAACGTCGCATGTTGCGGGCGTCCGTGCTCGGCGCTTGACTCTGGCATCAGAGACTGAGCATATCATCACGTCTTCCCGCCGCCCCGCGAGTTTTCGCGCAGCGGCGCGAATTGCGTTGTGCGTATCGCTAAACTATTTGCGGATTGAAGGTCACTGTGTTTGAGTCGCTGAGCGGCAAACTTTCTGGTGTGTTCGATCGCCTTCGCAGCCGCGGGGTGTTGAACGAGACGGATGTTATGGAGGCGCTGCGGGAAATCCGCTTGGCGCTTTTGGACGCCGATGTTGCTTTGCCGGTTGTGCGAGATTTCATTGCGAAGGTGCGCGAGCGGGCGGTCGGGCAAGAAGTCATCGGGTCGGTTTCGCCGGGCCAGCAGGTTGTTAAGATCGTCAACGATGTGATGATCGATGCGCTCGGCGGTGCCGGGGTTGTGCCGATCAATTTGAACGCTGCGTCCCCGGTGCCGATCCTGATGGTTGGTCTACAAGGGTCTGGTAAGACGACGACGTCGGGCAAAATCGCCCTGCGACTTCTGCAGCGACAGAAGAAAAAAGTGCTGCTCGCCAGCCTGGATACACAGCGCCCGGCCGCGCAATTGCAGCTGCAGCAGCTTGCCGAGCGTGCGGGTGTGGCAAGCCTGCCAATCATTCCTGGCCAGACCCCGCTGCAGATCGCCGCGCGCGCCATGGATGTTGGCCGGCGCGAAGTGTTCGACGTTGTGATTCTCGATACCGCCGGTCGCTTGGCGATCGACGCAACGTTGATGGATGAGGTCAAAGCAATCCGCGACGCGACCCAGCCGGCGGAGACGCTGCTGGTGGTCGATGCGATGACCGGGCAGGACGCCGTGGTGACCGCGCAGGCCTTTCACGACACGCTCGGCATTACCGGCATCGTGATGACGCGAATGGATGGCGATGCCCGAGGCGGCGCCGCGTTGTCCATGCGCGCTATAACCGGTGCCCCGATCAAGTTGACTGGTTCGGGTGAAAAGCTTGACGCATTAGAAGATTTCCATCCTGAGCGCGTTGCCGGCCGTATTCTTGGCATGGGTGACGTGGTTGGGTTGGTTGAGCGGGCTGCGGAAACCATTGATGAGGCGGAAGCTGAAAAGCTCGCTCGAAAGATGGCCAAGGGTTTGTTCGACCTCGACGATTACGCGAGCCAACTTCGCCAAATCGGCAAGATGGGTAGCTTGTCGTCGATCCTCGGCATGTTGCCTGGCGGTGCCAAGTTTCAGCAACAAGTCGGGAACGCCAATCTTGATACCAAAATGCTCAAGCGCCAGGCCGCAATCATTTCTTCGATGACCAAAGCTGAACGCAAAAATCCCGATCTGCTGAAGGCTAGCCGCAAGAAGCGTGTCGCCGCCGGTTCCGGCACGACCGTTCAGGAGCTGAACAAGCTGCTGAAGCAGTTCGACGATATGACCACCATGATGAAGCGGATGAACAAGATGGGCCAGAAGGGTTTGATGCGGCAGGGGCTTTCAGCCCTGATGCCGCAAGGCCGGCGGCCTTTTTGACATTATACGCTCTAACGCTTCGCTGCACTTCCAAGCTTTAAACCAGGAGTTTCTACAAGATGGGTCTTAAAATTCGCCTTGCCCGCGCTGGCGCTAAGAAGCGGCCGTACTACCACATTGTGGTCGCCGACAGCCGCAGCCCGCGCGATGGTCGCTTTATCGAGCGCGTAGGGTCTTACAACCCGATGCTGCCCGCCGAGCATGCTGACCGGCTGCACCTAGTTAACGACCGTGTGACCCATTGGATCAGCGTCGGTGCGCTGCCGACCGACCGTGTGGCGAAGTTCCTCGGCCATGCTGGCCTGATCCCGGCGCCGGTTTATGCCGAACAGCCGGTTCAGTCGCTGCCGAAGAAGAAGGCGCAAGAACGCGCCAAAGCCGCCGGCTAAACATTAGATGGGTGATCGGCGGATCCTGATGGGCGTTATTGGCCGTGCGCATGGCGTGCGCGGCCACGTGCGCGTAATCAGCTATACCGCCGAGCCCGCTGATTTAGACGAATATAACCCGTTGCAGGACGATCGCGGGCGTCGTTTTAGTCTGCAATGGGTGGCCGATGGCGTTGCCGAGATTACCTGCCACGACGCTGGTGCGGATCGCGTTGTGCGTGATCGCAGCGGTGCTGAAGCGCTGGTGAACACGCGGCTATATGTTGAGCGTGATCGTCTGCCGCCGCCGGAGGATAACGAGTTTTATCTCGCTGACCTTGTCGGGTTGCAGGCAGTCTCCGCAGACGGTGGCGACATCGGCATCGTGACCGCAGTGCACGACTACGGCGCCGGCGCATCGCTCGAAATTGGCGCGCTACTTGTGCCGTTCACCCGCGCGGCGGTGCCGGAAGTCGACGTTAGCGGCGGTAGAGTTGTGGTGGTTCCGCCGGTAGAAGTCGTCAGTGATGCCGATCTCCGCCATACGGGGGATTTGGCATGACGTGGCGTGCCACAGTGCTCACCTTGTTTCCGGCGATGTTTCCCGGGCCGCTGGGGCTATCGTTGGCTGGCCGGGCGCTGGAGCAAGCGATTTGGTCGCTCGACGTTCGCGATATTCGTGACGCGTCGACCGATCGGCATCGCACCGTCGACGACACGCCGTTTGGTGGTGGTGCCGGCATGGTGATGCGGCCAGATATCATCGACCGCGCGCTGGCGTCCGTGGACGATGGTCGGCCGGCGATCGTGTTAACGCCGCGTGGAACGCCCCTTACCCAAGGCGCGATCCGTGATCTTGTCGCAGGCTCTGGCGTAGTGGTGCTGTGTGGCCGCTATGAAGGCTTCGATCAACGGGTGATCGAGGCCCGGAACCTCTCTGAAGTTAGCATCGGGGACTATGTGCTGTCCGGCGGTGAGCCGGCCGCGATGGTCCTCCTTGATGCCTGTATCCGCCTTTTGCCGGGTGTGATGGGGGCGGCAGCGAGTGCTGACGAAGAAAGCTTCGCCGATCATCTGCTGGAATACCCGCACTATACACGTCCTGCCGAATGGCAGGGGCGTGCTGTACCTGAAACTCTGTTGTCCGGTAATCATGCGGCCATCGCTGCATGGCGCCGTCAGCAGGCTGAAGCCATCACCCGAACCAGGCGGCCAGACCTCTGGGCCGCATACCAGTCATCCCGATAACCCAGAAACGAGCGCGTTTGGTTGCATCAGTCGCCAGCGCGCCCTAGAGAATGTAAGACGAAAGGACCACCGCCATGAATATTATCCAGCAGCTCGAAGCCGAGCAGATTGCCCGTCTGTCCGCTGAGCGCCCTGTGCCGGAATTTATCCCCGGTGATACGCTTCGCGTTGCCGTGAAGGTGGTTGAAGGCGAGCGTAGCCGCATTCAGAACTTTGAGGGCGTGTGCATTGCCCGTTCGAACCGCGGCCTGAACAGCAACTTCACGGTTCGCAAGATCAGCTATGGCGAAGGCGTTGAACGCGTGTTCGCGCTGTATGCTCCGACCATTGCGGAAATCGCTGTCGTCCGTCGTGGCGACGTGCGCCGCGCGAAGCTGTATTACCTGCGCGGCCGTCGCGGCAAGTCGGCCCGTATTGCCGAGCGCGCACGTGACGTCGTGGCGGCGCCGGCGGCCGAATAAGCAAGCAAAGACAGGCGTCGTCGTTCGGCCGCAACATGCGCGCCAGAGCGCGACGCCTGAGAGAAAATCTTCTATTGTGGCTTTGCTGTATTGATCGGGGAAGGGGCTCCTGCCCCGTGCGAGCCTGGGGATTTAACCCTGGCCGCCTGTTTTAACGTCCGCCTAGGAGGCGCCGCGATGGCACGCACGTTGTTCGATAAGGTCTGGGACGCGCATGTTGTGGAGCGTCTCGAAGATGGGACGTGTGTACTTTACATCGACCGGCATCTTGTGCACGAAGTGACGTCTCCGCAAGCTTTCGAAGGGCTGCGGATGGCTGGGCGCAAATTGCGACGTCCGGACGCTCACATCGCTGTCGTTGACCATAACATTCCCACATCGGATCGCAGCCTCGGCATAGCGGAGGAAGAGTCTCGCATTCAGGTGGAAACACTGGAAACGAACGTCGCCGCATTCGGAGTGCCGTATTTTGGCCTTGATGATGCGCGCCAGGGCATCGTGCACATTATAGGCCCGGAGCAGGGCTTGTCGCTTCCGGGCATGACGATTGTATGTGGTGACAGCCACACCTCAACGCATGGCGCGATGGGGGCGCTGGCGTTCGGTATCGGTACGTCGGAAGTTGAGCACGTGATGGCGACGCAGACGCTGTTGCAGAAGCCGGCAAAAAATATGCTGGTCGATGTCCGGGGTGCATTGCCGCCAGGCTGTACAGGTAAAGATCTCGTCCTGGCTATTATCGGCCATATCGGCACTGCTGGTGGCACAGGGCATGTGATCGAATACGCAGGCGACGCGATTCGGGCATTGGACATGGCTGGCCGTATGACGGTTTGTAATATGTCGATCGAGGCCGGAGCTCGTGCCGGCATGATCGCACCGGACGAAACGACGTTTGAGTATGTGCGCGGCAAGCCTTTTGCCCCCCAAGGGGAGGCGCTTGAACGGGCGATCGCCTACTGGCGCACGCTACCGTCCGATACCGGGGCGGTGTACGACAAGGTTGTGGTGATTGACGCGACTACAATAGCCCCGATGGTAACCTGGGGAACGAACCCGGAAGCGGTATTGCCGATTACTGGGGTTGTACCCAACCCTGCCGATGAAGCTGACGAGGCAAAGCGTGTCCAACTGCAGCGCATGGTCGACTACATGGCGCTGACGCCAGGTCAGAAGCTTACTGATCTAAAGATCGATGTTGTGTTTATTGGGAGCTGTACCAACGGCCGGATCGAAGACATCCGAGCTGCCGCGACCGTTGCTAAAGGGCGCAAAGTTGCAGCCGGGGTGCGCGCTTTGGTGGTGCCAGGCAGTGGGATCGTGAAGCAGCAGGCTGAGGCCGAAGGCCTTGATCGAATTCTACGCGATGCGGGGTTTGAATGGCGTGAGCCTGGCTGCTCTATGTGCCTTGGTATGAACCCGGACAAATTGACTCCTGGCCAGCGGAGCGCGAGCACGTCTAATCGCAACTTTGAAGGCCGCCAGGGGCCGGGCGGTCGCACGCATTTGGTGTCGCCGGCAATGGCGGCTGCCGCTGCGGTAACCGGCCACCTGGCCGATGTGCGGGAGATAGTTTGATGGACGCTTTCACGACCCTGACTGGCGTCGCCGCCCCGTTGCCGCTTGCTAACGTCGATACTGACAAGATTATCCCAGCGCGCTTTCTCAAAACCATCAAGCGCAGCGGTCTCGGTGTACATTTATTCGACACGCTGCGTTACGATGACAATGGAGCGGAGCGGCCTGATTTTGTGTTGAACCAGGAGCCTTATCGCCACGCGGAAATTCTGATCGCACATGAGAATTTTGGGTGTGGGTCATCGCGAGAGCATGCTCCATGGGCTCTGTTAGACTTTGGGATCCGTTGCGTGATCGCGCCGGATTTTGCGGACATCTTCCACACGAACACGTTCAAGAATGGTATTTTGCCAATTAAGCTGTCGCGAGAAATTTGCGACCTGCTGATGGACGATGCCAAGCTTGGTGGTAACGCACGAATTACTGTCGATTTAGCCGATCAAGTCGTTGTTCGGCCCAACGGCGAAAAAATTCCGTTTGAAATCGACCCGTTCCGCAAGCATCTGCTGCTGAACGGTCTCGACGATATCGGCCAGACGTTGCAGCACGCGCCGGCGATCGACAGTTATGAGGCTAAACTACGCAACGAGAAGTCCTGGATGCCTGCAATCCACGTTGACTGACCGATTGTATGTTTTGCTTCTTGTAGCAAAAAGAAGCGCTCCCCGAGATGAGGTCCAAGATGGCGTCCAATAAAAAGCTGCTCGTATTGCCTGGCGATGGGATTGGCCCCGAGGTGATGCACGAGACGATGCGCGTGGTCGACTGGATGGACCGCAAGCGGCGAGCGCGCTTCGACATTGTCGAGGACTTGGTTGGTGGTGCGGCCATTGAAGCGCGCGGCACCGCGATCGTGCCGGCAACGGTGGCGCGTGCCAAAGAAGCCGACGCTGTGCTATTCGGATCTGTCGGTGGTCCGCAATGGGATAAGCTTGGTTTTGACCAGCGCCCGGAGCTATCAATTCTTACCTTGCGGAAGGAACTTGGCCTGTTTGCCAATTTACGTCCCGCACTGGTGCTTGAGCCGCTCGTGAATGCGTCGACGTTGAAGGCCGAAGTGATCCAAGGTTTGGATCTCATGATCGTGCGGGAAAGCACTGGCGGTATCTATTTCGGTGAACCACGGGGTGTCGAAACGCTTCCTGATGGTAGCAAGCGCGGGATCAACACTGAAGTGTACACCACCGTGGAAATCGTGCGAGTGGCACGAGTGGCGTTTGAATTGGCACGCAAGCGGCAGAATCGCCTTTGCAGCGTCGAAAAAGCTAATGTGATGGAAAGCGGGTTGCTATGGCGCCAGACAGTAGCGGCTCTAGGGGCAGCGGAATATCCAGACGTCGAATTGTCTCATATGTATGCCGATAACTGCGCGATGCAGTTAGTGCGCAATCCGAAGCAGTTCGACGTGATTGTCACCGGCAATCTGTTTGGCGATATTCTTTCTGATCTGGCCTCGATGCTGACCGGCAGCCTGGGCATGTTGCCGAGCGCCACGCTGGGGGCACCGGACGCGTCAGGGCGCCGCCACGCGTTGTATGAACCGATCCACGGTAGTGCTCCGGATATCGCCGGCAAAGGTCTAGCGAACCCGATGGCGCAGATGCTCAGCTTTGCAATGCTGCTCCGCTATTCGTTCGATATGAACGAGGACGCCGATCTGATCGAGCAAGCTTGCACGAATGTGCTCGCCAGCGGCCTGCGCACCCCGGATGTTATGGCGGCCGGTTGTGCAAAAGTCAGTACCTCCGTTATGGGCGAGGCTGTGTTGCGCGAATTGGACAAGCTAGCCAGCTGATTACCCCCTTGCCGTGGGGTGAAGGTTCAGTTACACCCCGCGGCGCTGCACCCGTAGCTCAATTGGATAGAGCACCAGACTACGAATCTGGGGGTTGGAGGTTCGAGTCCTTCCGGGTGCGCCACTCCACACTTTGCGATATGGCGCGGTCATTTTGAAGCTGGTGGCCATTGGTTATTCTGGCATTCGCAGCGGACAAAAATTAGTTTGCGTAGCCCGAGAGTTGTTCGTCGCAGAAATTACCCACTGACACCCAGATATCGTTCCATTGCAGCGGGAGCCATCCGGAGATCGTCGCTGCTGCCAGCCCAAGCGACTGCTCCGCGGTCGAGAATGAGTGCGCAGTCGGTCAGTTTGAGCACCTTGTGGGCATGCTGTTCCACAATGACCGACGAGAGGCCTTCGCTGCGCACGACATGACGAAGCGCGTCCATGACTTCACTGGCAATGACTGGGGCCAGGCCCTCGGTTGGCTCGTCGAGCAGCAGCAGTATCGGGTTTCGCATCAGTGCCCGGCCGATCGCCAACATTTGTTGTTCACCTCCTGAGAGCTGGCTACCCATATTCGCGCGACGTTCTGCTAGTCGTGGGAACAGCGAATAGACTCGCGCGAGCGTCCAGACGCCGGGCAACGATACTGCGGTGAGGTTCTCCTCAACGGTCAGAGATCTGAAGATATTGCGTTCCTGTGGGACCCATCCGATTCCGGCATTTGCCCGCTGGTCTGTGCGCAGGCTGGAGAGGTCGACGCCGGCGAACTTGATCAAACCTGCCGTTTGCTGGGTAAGACCCAGAACGGTCCGCAGTAGGGTCGTTTTGCCCATGCCGTTGCGTCCAAGCAAAGCGAGCGATTGGCCACGCGGTAGGCTCAGTGAAACGGCGCGCAGCATTGCGGCAGTTCCATAACCGGCATGGACTCTATCCAGCTCCAACAGGTTACGCATGGCCAAGATAGACCTCTCTTACCTTTGGATCAGCAGCGATCTCTGCCGGTGATCCCTCAGAAAGTATGGCGCCTGCGGCTAGCACCAGAATGTGCTCGGCGAAGCGGAACACTAAATCCATGTCATGCTCGATCATCAGCACGGCGATGTCGCGCGGCAGCGCTGATAGCCCGGTTAAAATGCCATCTCGCTCTCCTTCCGGCACGCCTGCGGCGGGCTCGTCGAGCAACAGCACCTTCGGACCACAGGCGACGGCTAAGGCGATCTCCAGCAGCCTTTGGCGGCCATAGGCTAGGGTGGCAACTGGCTGGGACATGACATCCATCAACCCGAAGCGCTCCAGCACCTCTACGCTTCGCTGAACCACTTCCTGGTTGCGATCCAGCCGGCGCAGCAGGTTGCCGTCCAGCCCAAGCAGCCGCGCGGTGGCGAGGGCAACGGATTGTAGGGGGGTCATGGCCGGGAAAAGCTGGTTGATTTGAAAGGTACGCACCAGGCCGGCGGCAACGCGCTGGTCCTGGCGTGTGCCTGTGATATCGACGCCGTTGAGCAGAATTTCGCCGGATGATGGGCGCAGCACACCGGTTAACAAATTGATCAGGGTCGTCTTGCCAGCTCCATTGGGGCCAATCAACGCATAGCGGCCACCGACAGGCAATACGAAGGATACATCGCTCGTCGCGATCAAACCTCCGAAGCGGCGCTGCAGGAGGCGCGTTTCGAGTGCTACGGTCATGCCGCACTCCGTATTCGGCGCCACAAGGCCTGTGGTGCACCGAAAACCCGATCTCGGCCGACGACCACGAGGGCGACGAAGATCAGGCCAAGCCAGAATTGCCAATATTGCGGTGTGAGGTCGCTAAGTTGGTCTTGCAGCAATTTGAACAAAACGGCACCCACCAAGCCGCCGTACAGATAGCCAGTTCCGCCGATGACCAGCACCAGCATGACTTCCGCGGAGCGGTGGAAGGCTAGCACGTCCAGCGAAACAAACTGTGTGGTTTGTGCCAGTAACGCCCCGGCAAGCCCGGCGACGACGGCGGCGATGGTATAAATACCGACCAAGCGACGATTGTTCGGAATGCCGATTGCGGCACTCCGGAGCGGGTTGGCGGCAATGGCTCGCACTGCAAGTCCAAACGGTGTGTGTAATAGCCAACGCGCCAGGAGAAACGCGAGGAACAGCACGGTTAGACTATAGGCGACGGCGACGCGGCCGAACATATCGAATTCGAATGTGCCCAGCACCGCGCCGATCACGATACCTTGCAGCCCGTCTGCTCCGCCGGTGAGTGACGTTAGGCGATTGGCGAGTTCGAGCATCACCAGAGACACACTGAGCGTGACCATGAGGCGTGTGAGGTCTGACCCGCGCAACACCAGAAAGCTCGTCGCGAAGCCGAGCACACCCGCGGCGGTGCCCGCGACAAGCAGCCCCAACACAGGCTCGGTTAGCCCGATTTTCCCAACTAGCCCGGCGGTATACGCACCCAGGCCAAAAAACGCGGCGTGTCCTAATGAGACGATACCGGCGATCCCCAGCACCAGGTCGAGCGACAAGGCGAACAGCCCAAGAATGGCGGTTTCATTCAACAGCAGGCTACGCTCTGGCAATAGGACATAAGCAGCGATGGTGGCGAGCCAGAACACGAACTCTGTGGTCCGCAACCGCCGCGGGGCAGCCAATGCCTGACGAACCCGTTGGTGGTTCATCGGCCGGATGCCGCCGCGAATAATCCATTAGGCCGCCAGACGAGCAGCACGATCACCAAGGTGTAAATGATGAAAGCCCCGACTGATGGGAAATAGTATTTGCCGGCGACATCGGCCACCCCGAGAAGAATGGCTGCCAGAAAGGGCCCGGTCATACCCGCCGCACCGCCGGCAGTAACAACGATTAAGAAGTAGACCATGAACTTGAGTGGGAAACTGGGGTCCAGTCCTAGAATCTCGGCCCCTAGTGCGCCCCCAAGCCCCGCTAAACCTGACCCGACGCCAAAGGTTGCGGCAAAGATGGCATTGACGTTGATGCCCAATCCGCGGGCTGTCACGGGATCATCTACCGAGGCTCGTAACCTAGCGCCAAAACGGGTGCGCGTTAGGATCGCTTGTAGTGCCAGCGCGAGCACACCGCAGATACAAATGATGAGGACTCGGTAGGTGCCAAGCGATACGACACCAAGATCGATCCTTGTTTTGAGGAAGTTAGGCAGGTGCAGGAATTGTTGCTGTGAGCCTTGGGTATAGTCCACCACCGCCATGGCGATGAACACCAAACCGATGCTGAACAAAACTTGATCCAGATGACTCCGACGGTACACGTGCACGTAAAGCGTCTGCTCTAAGACGACGCCCAGCAGTCCGGCGGCAATCGCGGCGATTGGCAGGGCCAGCAAAAATGGCACGCCATATCCATTGACCAACACGACCGCTACGTAACCGCCCGCCATGGCGAACGCGCCGTGGGCTAGGTTGATGAAGTTCATAACCCCAAGCGTTACCGACAGACCACAGGCTAGCACAAACAGCAGCATGCCGTATGCCAGCCCATCAACCAGAATTGTCAGCATTGGGCGGAATAGATCAGGGTTTGATTTTCGCAGGATCCTTCACTGCCGCAAACGTCTCGGTCTCGACGTTGTATAGCGCGCCATCGACCTTCTTTACTTCGCGGATGTAGATCGGCGTGATGATTTCGCGCGTTTCGGGGTCGACGCTGATGTGGCCGCGCGGGCTTTCGAAGCTGAGGCCTTTCAACGCCTCGGCTAGAGCGGTGCCGTCCATGTTGCCTTTGGTTTTTTCCAGCGCCCGATACAGCATATCGATGCCGTCATAGGCGAACGCGGCAACGAATCCGGCGCGGTGTCCGCCGCTGACCTCCCGGTAGCCGTCCACGAACGCTTTATTGAGTTCGGTTGGGTGCGCGGCAGAATAAGGCCCGGCGGTCACAACGCCGAGCATCGCGTCCCCCATGTCGCCGAGATTGTCGTCATCGGTTACGTCACCAGTGGCGATAAAGCGAATGCCAGATTTGTCCATGCCACGTTCAACGAACTGCTTGGCGAAGATGCCGCCAACGCCGGCCGGGACGAAAGCGTACATCGCATCTGGTGCGGCATCCTTCACGCGCTGCAAAAAAGGCGCAAAATCTGGATTGGCCAACGGAACTCGTAAGGCTGCGACCACGGTGCCACCGCCGGCGGTAAAGCGGTCGTTAAACCATTTTTCGGCATCGTAGCCGGGGCCGTAATCCGAGACCACCGACACAATCTTCTTCACCCCATGCTTCAGCGCCCAGTCCGCGGCAATCGTGGCGGGCTGTGGCAGCACCTGCCCCGAGCGGAAGATATACGGCGACGCGTTCACGATTGATGAGGTTGCTGCAACCATAACAATTTCAGGGATCTTGGCCTGGGTCGCCACCGGTGCGGTCGCTAGTGCCAGTGGCGTCAGCCCAAAACCAGCGAAGGCGTTGACGTGATCGCGCACCACTAACTCGGTGGCGAGGCGTTTAGTATTGTCCGGCACGCCAGCGTCATCGCGGAGGAGGATTTCCACTTTGTGGCCAGCGACCGTATCGCCGTGCTGCTTCAGGTAGAGTTTCACCGCATCATTAATCGCCCGTCCGGTGGATTGGAATGGCCCGGTCATCGGCACCAGGAGCCCGATACGAAAGGGCTCAGCGGCATGGGCGACGAGAGGTAGCGCCGCGAGCGCGGCCGCGACCAATAGAATATGGCGGTTCATGTGGATCTTTTCCCCAGAGATTATTTGCCTGTTTCATACCATGGCTGAAATCTCAGCGGCTACGGTCTTGCAGCCGTAACGCCACCATCTACGACGATTTCGGTCGCGGTGATGTATTTGGCCTCGTCTGACGCTAGAAAAAGAGCAGCATGGGCGACGTCCCACGCATCGCCCATGCTGCCGAGTGGCACGCGGGCATTGCGCTCTGCGATCAGCTTTTCTGCATCGTTACCGCCGATCTGGCGGACTAGGCGGGCTTCCACGAGCGGCGTGTGCATTAATCCAGGCACAACGGTGTTGCAGCGAATTCCCTTCTTGGCATTAGACATGGCGATCGCCTTTGACATGCGGATCACGCCAGCTTTGCTGGCAGCGTAGGCGATGTAGTCCCGGCCGAGTTGGTCGCGTACGCCGGCGACGGAGGCGACATTGACAACGACGCCCTTGCCCTGCGCCTGCATAATCGGCAGCACGTGCTTGCAGGCGAGGAAGACAGTTTTCAGGTTAAGGTCCATCTGAACGTCCCACACCTCCTCTGCCATGCTCACGGGATCGCCTGGAGCGGAGCCGCCGACGTTGTTAATGAGCACATCGATGCGACCGAAGCTGTCGATACAAGCTTGCACGGCCTCGGCAACGTCTTCGCTATCGGTCATGTCGCAGCGGCGTACGGTGCAAACCCCACCTTCACCGGCAATTGTGGCGGCCGTCGCTTCGGCCGCTTGAAGATTAATGTCAGTGCCGAACACCTTGGCACCTTGCCGGGCAAACAGCGTTGCGGTCGCACGGCCGTTGCCCCACCCGTCGCCAACCGACCCTGCACCGGAGATGAAGACAATCTTGTTATCGAAACGCAGCATGATCTGGACGCCCTTTTCGGATTTGCACCTATCATGCCGACAAGTCCGTGGATGGCGTCAATCCCATCCACGACGTCGCCCTGCTCGCTCAGCCCCGATCGCTATTAGGTAAGACTATGTGGGCGCGTCGATGTCTTCCAAACTAAACTGGTCTGATTCTTCGTCGTAGCTGAACAATTCGCCGTAGCGGCCCCAACTGATGACTGCGCGGAGAGTTTCGTCAGCGTAGTCCGGGGACATATGGTCTTCCAATTCGTCGCGGAAACGCAAGGCGGGTGCGCGGTGGTTCCAACGCTCGTCCAGCGTCCGCCGGATCGCGGCGATCAGCGGCACGTGGGCACGCAAGGCGGCCGCGAACTGATGCTTGCGGGTGTCAGTATCCGCATCTACGAACGCGTGCCCGGCTTCGAGCAGGCGGATATCGCCCTCCTCCAGCACAGCAAACTGCAAAAGATGCAGCACTTCGCCCAACGGGAACAACTCGTCCAGTTCCATTTGCAGGTCATCGGCCAAGGCCGGCAAATCGGCTTTACCAACATACGGTGCAGCGGCGATTGTCTCCAGCAAACCGGCGAGGAGATTGGTGTTAACCGGATGTAGCGGGGTCGCAAAGCCCGCCGCAGCGGCGGGACTGGTGATAGCCACGAGAGGTGTTGGGGTACGACGTGTCATCAAAGCGTAGATATCGTCTACCATCTGCCGGAACGCTGGATCGTGTCGATCACGCGGATGCGGGAAGTTCACCCTGATTTCGCTCGCCACGCGGCCGGGGTTGGATGAAAATACGAGTATGCGGTCGCACATCAGCACCGCCTCTTCGATATTGTGCGTCACCATGAGGATGGATTTAATCGGTAGCTTCCTCTCGGACCACAAGTCGATGAGGTCGGTGCGGAGCGTTTCGGCGGTTAGGACATCAAGCGCGCTGAAGGGTTCGTCCATGAGCAGCAATTCGGGCTGGACGACGAGGGCGCGTGCCAAGCCGACGCGCTGACGCATGCCGCCCGAGAGTTCTTTCGGATAGGCACTTTCGAATCCACCTAAGCCGATAAGGTCAATGGCCGCCTCCGCCCGGTTAGCACGTTCCTTGCGTCCAATGCCGAGGGCTTCCAGTCCCAGTTCGACATTTTCCTCTACCGTGAGCCACGGGAACAGTGCGAAGGATTGAAAGACCATTGCCACGCCGGCTGCTGGCCCGTGCAAAGGTAATCCACGCCACAACACTTCGCCGGAGGTCGGCTGCAAAAGCCCCGCAACGATACGTAGCAAGGTTGATTTGCCGGATCCTGACCGCCCCAGTAGCCCGACGATCTCACCCTCCTGTAACGTGAGTTCGACGTTGTCCAGGACCACCAAATCGGCGCTACTGTCTTTATGATAGGCCTGACGGCAGTTATGGACTTCGAGCAGTGGGATCATGGCGGGTTCCTTCACGACAACGTCGCGCGACGGCTGGTGTAGGCATAGATCGGACGCCAGAAGAAGCGGTTACACAGGACCACAAACAGCGACATCACGACCACACCGAGCACGATTTGGTGGAAAGCTCCTCTGTCGGTTGCTTGTGCGATGTAGGAACCAAGCCCATGGGCCGCGAGTTTGTCGTCTCCCCACGACGCGACTTCAGCCACAATGGCGGCGTTCCACGAGCCGCCTGATGCGGTAATGGCCCCGGTGATGAAATAGGGAAGAACTCCAGGTAGCATCACCCGCCGCCACCAAAGTAGTCCGCCAATCCGGAAATTACGTGCGGCCTCCTGCAAGTCACCCGGGAAAGCCGCGGCGCCTGCGATAACGTTGAATAGGATATACCACTGAGTACCGAGGACCATCAGTGGCGTTAGAAAGATATCCGTGTTGAGGTGAAACGCGACGATCACGATGACAAAGGGTGGGAACAGCAAATTAGCTGGGAATGCCGCAAGGAACTGGGCAATTGGCTGGACGCGGCGTGCCCATGCCGGTCGGAGGCCTAACCAAACACCGATGGGGACCCAGATGAGCGACGAGAGCACCATGAGGAGTGCGACCCGCAGCAGTGTGACGAAGCCAAGTAGAACCGTCTCAGCGACGTCACCCCAGCTCAACTCTGCGGCGATATAAACCACCACGGCCCACAGGGCATAGCCTACGCCGCAGGTCACCAGCGCACCGAATACCGCGTCCCCGAGCTTGGCTGGGGCAGCTGGGCGGTAATACCGCCAGTGCGGCATGCGAATGCGCAAGCCCCCGAGTCTGTTGAAAACACCCCCGACGGCTTCGCCCGTGACCCGAAGCACGTGTGTGCGACGGATGAGGCGCAACATCCAGGGATCTCCCGCGACCGCACCAGCAGTGCTCTCGAAGCGAAACTTAGCCGACCAGGCGACGAGGGGACGAAACAGCAATTGGTCATAAGCCAGAATGACGATCAGCATCGTCAGAATGGCCCACGCCACGGCACCAACATCGCGCTTATCAAGCGCCGTCGATACGTAGGACCCAATACCCGGAAGTTTCCAGTTGTTGTCGCCCAACGTGATCGCTTCGGATGCGACCACGAAGAACCAGCCGGCTGACATGGAAAGCATCGTATTCCAGACCAGACCAGGCATTGCGAACGGCACCTCTAGCCGCCAGAACCTTTGCCATGCGGTTAGTCGAAAGCAGCGGCAGGCTTCCTCGAGATCTCCAGGTAAGGTGGTCAACGATTGATAGAAGCTAAAAGCCATGTTCCAAGCTTGGCTGGTGAAAATAGCAAAGATCGCCGCGAGTTCCAGCCCCATCACCTTGCCTGGGAAGAGGCTCATGAAAAAGGCGATAGTGAAAGTCAGAAAGCCCAGGATCGGGACGGACTGCAAGATGTCCAGAATCGGGATCATGATCAGTCCAGCACGGCGACTTTTCGCCGCAAGTGGCGCGTAGGTGAACGTAAACAGCAATGATGCTGCAAGCGCTGCGAACATCCGCAGTGTCGTGCGAAGCGCATAGTCCGGTAGCGACCAAGGATCGAGGTTGATCGCTGTTGCTTCTAACGCATCCAGCGGTACCAGTGTGCCACGTGCGGAGTGTGCGAGAGCGATGAGCCCACCGAAAACGCAAATCAGCGCAATCACATCCCATATATTCGGTAGGCGTTTGCCACCGAGGATCGTCGGCAGAGTACTATGTGCCATCAGAAAATCCGGATTTGTGCGCTACGCCGCCTGTTAGCGCAGTGCCGTCGCCGTGTCACCCAACGCGGCGTGTCATTTCTGTGACATGCTTATCCTGGTGACGGGGATAATCCGCAAGCGTCAACCGGGATGCGACAGCTTGCCAGCGTATTCCGTGTAGTTGGAATAGGGTCCTAAACTAACCGGCGGTGCCGGTACTGCCAAAGCCGCCTGCGCCGCGGGTCGTAACGTCAAGGCTGTCGGCTTCTTCCCAGCTGGCGCGCGTGACAGGCGCCAGCACGGCCTGTGCAATTCTCATCCCGCGCTCAACGATAAATGGTTCGCGGCCGGCATTCATGACGATGACTTGTAACTCACCACGATAGTCTTCATCGATTGTGCCGGGGCTGTTTGGCAGCACGATGCCATTTTTCAACGCCAAACCAGATCGCGGTCGAACTTGGAGTTCATGGCCAGACGGGATAGCTATTTTCAGGCCGATGGGAACCAGAACGCGCGCACCTGGGGCAATCACCATCGGCTCTGTGATCGCCGCCAGGAGGTCCATGCCCGCCGCTCCGGATGTTGCGTAGCTTGGGAGTGCCAGGCCCAGGCTGTGCGGCAAGCGCTGTACGCGAATAGTCTTTGTCATTTTAGGGCCTCAGCGATGCGCTCAGCGAGCCGTGTAGCAACTTCATCCTTGCTCAGCCTCGGCCAGTCCTCGATACCAGCAGCGGTCACCAGATGCACCTCGTTCTCCAGTCCACCCATGATGCCGGTCGAGGGAGAAACATCGTTTGCGACAATCCAGTCGCAGCCCTTGCGGTGGAGTTTTGCTTGGGCATGCTTCCGCAAGTCATGAGTTTCGGCAGCGAAACCAACGACAAGACGTGGACGCTGTGATCCGTGCAATGATATCGTCGCAAGGATGTCTGGATTGGGAACCAGTGTAAGTGCCGGTGGCGTACCGTCTGGCGTTTTTTTCAATTTGAGATCACCGGCGTTGGCGACCCGCCAGTCCGCAACGGCAGCAGCAAACACAGCCGCATCCGCCGGCAGTGCTGCATTGCAGGCAGCAAGCATCTCGCTCGCGGTCTGCACCTTGTGTAAATCGACGCCCGCCGGGGGCGGAACGTTAACGGGGCCGCTCACAAGCGTGACCCGCGCGCCAAGACTTGCAAGGGCGCTCGCGATTGCGTGGCCTTGCCGCCCAGAACTGCGATTGGCGATGTAGCGCACCGGGTCAATTGGTTCATGCGTTGGGCCGGAGGTGACCAATACGTGCTTACCCGCCAGTGGGCCCGAAGCCTTTAAGGCAGATTGGATCGCCGCAAAAATTTCCTGCGGTTCTGACAGCCGTCCTGGGCCGAACTCATTGCAGGCCATCGCGCCATCGTTAGGACCGATCACGTTGACGCCGCGCTGGCGCAAGGTGGCGACATTGGCTTGTGTCGCCGGATGTAGCCACATGCGAACGTTCATAGCCGGGGCCACTAATACTGGTTTGTCAGTTGCCAGTAGAACGGTTGAGGCGAGATCGTCGGCGATGCCTGCTGCCATTTTAGCAAGAAAATTCGACGTTGCCGGCGCGACAACCAATAGATCCGCTGCGCGTGATAGCTGGATATGCCCCATTTCGCTTTCATCGGTCAGCGAGAATAGATCGGAGAAGACCTTGTGTTCGCTCACGGCCTGCAAGCTGAGCGGCGTAACGAACTGCGCTGCTGCATCTGTCAGCACGCAGGTGACGGAGTATTCGCCGTTGCGTAGCAACCGCACAAGTTCAATCGCTTTGAACGCGGCAATGCCACCTGTGATGACCAGCAGTATCGCTTTGCCGGTCACAGCCGCCAGCCAGAATGGATTGCGGCGATGCCCCCAGACAGGTTCCGCACTTTTACGCGGGCAAATCCGGCATCCGCAAACATAGCGGCCAGTGTGTGCTGATCGGGGAACATGCGAATACTTTCCGCCAGATACTGGTAGCTGTCGCCATCACCAGCAATCGCCTGGCCTAGTCGCGGTAGCACCTTAAATGACCACGCATCGTAAAGGGGCAGCAGCGCGGCGATCTGCACGGCTGAAAATTCAAGGCATAAAAACCGGCCGCCGGGCTTCAGCACACGATAGGCTTCCGCCAACACGGCGGCCTTATCGGTGCAATTGCGCAACCCGAAAGCCATGGAAACCGTCTCGACCGACCGATTGGGTAGCGGTAGACGTTCCGCATCGGCCACCAGGAAGCTAACGTCCTGTGCGAAGCCGCAATCCAGCACCCGATCCTGGCCAACGCGGAGCATCGCTTCGTTTATATCCGACAAAACCGCCGGCCCGCCGCCTCTCTTGCGCCAGCCCATCGTGATGTCGCCAGTACCGCCGGCGAGATCGAGCAATGTCTTATGGGGGCGGGGATCTAGATCGGTTAGGAAAATCTGCTTCCAAAGGCGGTGAATGCCGAGTGACATCAAATCGTTCATGACGTCGTAGCGCGAGGCCACGCTGTCGAACACCGCGCGCACCAGCGGCTTTTTTTCCGCTCGGTCCACTTGGCGAAAGCCGAAATCGGTGACGCCGTCTTGCATAGGGTTGTCCTGCATGGGACCTCTGTATAGCGTGATCTGCATCATGCCGGAACTCCCTGAGGTTGAAACCGTAATGCGTGGCCTGCAGGCCGTCCTCCAGGGACGGCAACTGCGACGTGCGCAAGTTCACCGACCGGATTTGCGTTGGCCGTTTCCTGTGGGGCTGGCATCTGAGCTGACCGGCGCTACCGTTTCTGGGTTTCGCCGGCGTGCGAAGTACATATTGATGAGGTTAGATACCGGACTGTCGGTTGTCTTTCACCTCGGGATGTCAGGCCGGATGCTTATCCGGCCTACCGGTGCCAACGACCGTCCGGCGCATGAGCATATGACATTGGATACCGTCGACGATATTACGGTCGGCTTTGTCGATCCGCGGCGGTTTGGTTCGGTCGATCTGATCGATACTCAGCGTGAAGACACCCATCGCTTGTTGGCTGGACTGGGGATCGAGCCGTTAGATGATGCGTTCGATGCATCCTGCCTGGCGAACGCCCTTGCCAGCAAACGTACACCAATAAAGGCTGCCTTGCTTGATCAAGGCATTGTTGCTGGTTTGGGCAACATATACGTTTGCGAAGCGTTGTTCCGCTCTGCAATCGCGCCGACCCGCCTGTCGTCCACTTTAAGTCCGCCGGAAATTCGGCGGCTGGTGAGCGAGATCAAGGCGACGTTGATTGAGGCAATCGCAGTCGGTGGCTCCAGCCTCCGCGACTATGTTCAACCCGATGGCGAACTTGGCTACTTCCAACATGCCTGGAAGGTTTATGGTCGGGAGGGTGAGCGATGTGCCGGTTGCCCTGGTGAGCCCGGATGCGCGGGAATTGCCCGTATCGTTCAATCGGGCCGATCTACCTTCTATTGCCCGCACGCACAGCGGTAGCTAGAACAAAATCACGCTTAGGTCTCGGAGAAGCCGATGTTCACGCCAGAAATGATCCTCGTTGAAACACATGGCGCCGTCGGGTTGATCCGCCTTAATCGTCCCAAGGCGCTTAATGCCCTCTGTGACCAACTGATGCGTGAACTTGGTGCGCAGCTGTTGGCATTTGATGCAGATCCCGCGATCGGCGCGATTATTCTGACAGGAAGTGATCGGGCGTTTGCGGCGGGCGCCGACATCAAGGAAATGCTCGGACGGACCTATCCCGATGTCTATATCGATGATTTTATTGGTAAAAATTGGGAAACGGTTTTGCAGGTCAAAAAGCCGGTGATTGCTGCAGTTGCAGGCTTTGCGCTTGGTGGTGGCTGTGAGTTGGCCATGATGTGCGATTTTATCCTCGCCGCTGAAACCGCGAAGTTTGGCCAACCCGAGATCAATCTCGGGGTCATGCCTGGCGCGGGTGGCACGCAAAGACTGACGCGCTCGGTCGGTAAGTCTAAGGCAATGGACATGATCCTGACCGCACGCATGATGGATGCGGCTGAGGCAGAACGCGCCAATTTGGTCAGCCGGGTATTCCCGGCTGACCGCTTGATCGAGGAAGCGTTGAAAATAGCGACCCAGATTGCTGTCTTGTCCCCCATTGCGGTTGCGATGGCAAAGGAGACCGTCAATCGAGCCTTCGAGACGACCCTCCAGGAAGGCGTCCGCTTCGAGCGGCGGCTATTCCTATCGATGTTCGGGACCCCAGATCAGGTCGAGGGGATGGCCGCATTCACGCAGAAGCGGCAGCCTAGTTTCCGCCGCTAGCGATTCGCGTCTTGTTCGATGGTTGACTCAGCGCCATCATCTGCCTAGAAACCGGCCTTCATTCCTTATCCCATACTTCGGACAGCCCTGAACCAATGGCCAACACTGCTTCCGCGCGTAAGCGCATCCGCCAGACCGCCGTTCGCACCGCACGCAACAACTCGCGTAAGTCACGTGTGCGCACCTTCGTGAAGAAGGTCGAGCTGGCTATCGCCACCGGTGACAAGACGGTGGCCGCCGAAGCTCTTCGCGCTGCACAGCCTGAAATGCAGCGCGGCGTGACCAAAGGTGTTCTTCACCTGAATACGGTCGCTCGCAAAATTGCGCGTTTGGCCAAGCGCATTAAGGCGATTGGGGCTTAATAATCTTGCCGGCCCCCTTCTCTCGTAGTTTCGTGGGAAGGGGTGCAGACTATCTCTGACTTACGATGTCCAGAATCAGTAAGATAGAGCGATGTCTTGTGTTGCTGTAGCATGCAGCGACTAGAACTGCAAAAAAATGATCGTTATTACTTCTGTGGTTCAGAGAATTACTGAATCCTTGAGAATATCGATTGCCATTTTTGCCATTCCGGCCTACTCATCAGTTGCGGATTGCCGTAGATGTGTAGTGCCTGATTTTGAAAAATCCCGCTTCACATCAAGTACTTGATTGGATCGTCAGGTGCTTCGGGCTGGTTATTGCCTGCTCGGCCTTGGGTCGTGGTTGTGGTTGATGCGCGTTTGACATCGGGGGGGGTAAAGTGAACAACGGTAACGGCATCGAAGCGAGCCTCGACGGAGAGGCGCGTCTTTCGGCTGGGGGCCTGCCCCAGGTCGATCCGCAACTCGCCGCTCAGTGGGCTCGCGTACGTGGGCGGCTTCAGGCGGAAGTTGGCGAGGTTGAATATCGGAACTGGCTTCGTCAGATGACACTGATCGGGCTGGATGGTGACGAGGTAACGGTGCACCTCCCCACCCGATTTTTGCGGGATTGGGTGCGCTCGCATTATGGTGATCGGCTGGGCGCGTTGTGGCAGTCCGAAAGCCCTAGCGTGCGTCGGGTTGATATTCGTGTTGGCGGTGCAGCGCGAGTGGTTGGGCTGGCGGAGCCTGTTGCTGGCATTCCGCAGCCTCCCGCGCATGACCCGGTCGCGGCGACACGAACCGAAGAGCGGCTGGAGCGGGTGGCCGAAACTGGCACCCTCGATCCGCGCTACACGTTCGCAAACTTCATTGTAGGCAAACCCAACGCATTTGCGCAGGCTTGTGCTCAACGCGTCGCAGAGCGGCCAGCTAGCCCAGGCTTTAATCCCCTGTTTCTGTATGGGGGGGTTGGGCTCGGTAAAACGCATCTGATGCATGCGATTGCCTGGCAACTGATCGATCCCGCTCGCCCAGGTGGACCGGTGTCGGTAGCCTATATGTCTGCCGAGAAATTTATGTATCGCTTCATTGCGGCTATCCGAAGCCAGTCGACGATGCAGTTCAAGGAACAACTGCGTAGCGTCGATGTGCTGATGATCGATGACCTGCAGTTTCTTATCAACAAAGACGCGACGCAGGACGAGTTTTTCCATACGTTCAATGCACTGGTTGAGACTGGAAAGCAGATTGTTATCTCCGCCGACAAGTCTCCCTCCGATTTATCCGGCCTGGAAGAGCGCGTGCGCACTCGGCTGGGCAGTGGGATGGTCGCCGACTTACACGCCACGACGTACGAACTACGCATATCGATTCTTGAAGCTAAGGCCGCTCAGGCCAACGTAGCTGTGCCCTCGAAGGTGATTGAGTTCCTCGCGCACAAAATCACCACCAATGTTCGTGAACTTGAAGGGGCGTTGAACCGATTGGTTGCCCATGCCAACCTTTTCGGACAGTCGATCACACTCGAGTCCGCGCATGAGTTACTTCATGATATCCTCAAAGCGCATGAGCGTCGGGTTACGATCGAGGAAATCCAGCGTAAGGTTGCCGAGCACTGGAACATCCGGCTGACCGATATGTCGTCTCCTCGCCGAGCTCGTGCCGTCGCTCGGCCGCGGCAGGTGGCAATGTATCTCGCTAAGCAACTCACCAGCCGCAGCCTGCCTGAGATCGGCCGCAAATTCGGGAACCGCGATCACACGACGGTTATGCACGCCGTCAGCAGAATTACAGAACTAATGGCCGTCGATCCTGGCTTTGCGGATGATGTGGAGCTGCTCCGGCGGATGCTCGAAGGCTGATTGGGACCAACGTCCAGCGGGCTGTGCGAAAGAAAAAAAGCTGCCGCATGTGTTATCGCACATGCGGCAGCCCTCTTCACATTATATAAGTAACTGGAAGTGAATTCAATATATTGGCGATGAAGCCACTTCAGTCCTCAGTGGCCGCGGAGAATTTGTGAGAGGAAGAGCTTCAGGCGATCGGTTTGCGGAGATTCGAACATTGCGTGCGGACTGCCGCTTTCGACGATTTCGCCGCGATCCATGAAAATAACGCGATCGGCAACCTGACGTGCGAAGCCCATTTCGTGTGTGACACACACCATCGTCATGCCCTCCTCAGCGAGGCCGATCATAGTATCAAGCACTTCTTTGATCATTTCCGGGTCGAGGGCGGACGTCGGTTCATCGAACAGCATGATCTTCGGCTTCATGCATAGCGCACGAGCGATGGCGACACGCTGTTGCTGCCCACCCGAAAGTTGGCCGGGATATTTTTTCGCCTGTTCTGGGATCTTCACGCGCGTTAGCAGGTCCATCGCCAAAGATTCGGCTTCGTCCTTTGGCATTTTCCGCACCCAAATCGGCGCTAGGGTGCAGTTTTCGAGGATGGTCAGGTGCGGGAACAGGTTGAACGACTGAAAGACCATCCCCACATCGCGACGGATCGTGTCGAGAGCACGCAGATCATCGGTTAACTCGGTCCCATCCACGATGATGCGGCCCTGTTGATGGGTCTCCAATCGATTGATGCAGCGGATTAACGTTGATTTTCCCGACCCTGACGGGCCGCAAACGACGACTTTTTCCTTTTGCCCGACCGTGGTGGTCACATCACGTAGCACGTGCATGGGCCCGTACCACTTATTCACCTTGTCGAGCACGATGGCGGGTTGGGTGTCGCTCATAACAAATTGTCCCTCAGCGCCGGATTGAGCGGTTGAATTCAATTTCCAGGCCGCGGCTATAGCGCGACATGGTGTAGCAACAGACAAAGTAGATGGCGCCAACGACCAAATAGATTTCGGTGCCATAGGGCTGCCACGCGGGTTCGCCAAGAGCGATCTTGCCGGCGCTTAGCAGGTCGTAAATGCCAATAATAAGCACGAGGCTCGTATCCTTGAAAAACCCGATGAACGTGTTGACCAGAGGTGGAATGACCAGTCGAAGCGCCTGTGGCAGGATGATAAAGCCCATTTTGTGCCAGTAGGACAGTCCGAGGCTGTCTGCGGCCTCGTATTGTCCTTTTGGCAGTGCTTGCAACCCGCCACGGACGATCTCAGCCAGATAAGCCGCAGCGAATAGAATGACCGCGATCTGGGCACGCAGTAACTTATCCGGATTGAAGCCAACCGGCATGAACAGTGGAAACAAAGTGCTGGCCATAAATAGGAAACTGATCAGTGGCACGCCGCGTACCAGTTCCACATACACCACACACAATACCCGCACTGCAGGCAGTTGGGTCGACCGACGGCCTAGGGCGACCAGAATTGCCAGCGGGAAAGCTGCGGCGAGCCCGAAGGTGGACAAAATAAAGGTAATCGGGAGACCGCCCCATTGATCCTGCGGCACGTACTCCATACCGAACACGCCACCCCACATCAATACGAAGATAATTGTGAGCGTAACAAGCCAGATCAAGGCCAGTTCCCAGCGCCAGAAACTTCGCAACGCTGACACAATATACAGACCAACAAACAAGACGATGCTGATTGCAGGCCGCCACTGGTCGTCAAAGGTATAACGGCCAAAGATGATGAAGCGCCATTTGTCGCTGATGATAGCCCAGCAGGCACCGATACCTTTGGCAGCTTGGCAAGCGGACGTATCGGCGATGCCCGGCCCTTTGCTAGGAACCGACCAGACGGCGTGGATAATCCCCCAATCAACGAAACCCACGACCCAGCGAACAAGCAGATAGCCCAACGCAAGGGTTATGGCGGTTGACCACCAATTATTGAACAGGTTAGCACGCAGCCATGCAGCCGGCCCAACGGTGAGTGCCGGAGGCCGCTCGCGTTCCTGGCTCGGAGAAACTATAGCGCTCATGCTAACGCTCCACCAAGGCTATGCGTTTGTTGTACCAGTTCATAAACAGGCTGATCGACAAGCTAATCGATAGATAAACCAGCATGATCAGCGCGATCACCTCGATCGCCTGGCCGGTCTGATTGAGTGTGGTATTGGCGATCGACACGAAATCTTGAAAGCCGATCGCAACCGCCAGAGACGAGTTCTTGGTTAAGTTGAGAAACTGGCTGGTCATGGGGGGAATGATCACCCTGAGTGCTTGCGGCAGCACGATCTTGCGCAGCACCAGTCCAGGCCGCAGCCCCAACGCGCCGGCGGCTTCAACCTGACCATTGGGAACCGCTTGGATACCAGAACGGACGATTTCCGCTATATAGCCAGCTGTGTAGATCACCAAGCCAATGAGCAACGCACCGAACTCTGGACTCAAAGTGCCGCCACCTTGAAAATTGAACCCACGTAGAGTTGGCGTCTCCCATGCGAACGGGGCACCCATCATGGTCCAGACAGCAATCGGGAGGACAAGCAGAGAGCCGAGTGCCGCCGGCCAGACGGCCGGACGAGCGCCTGTGGCTTCTTGCACTTTGGTTGCGCGCTGAGATACGAATACTGTCAGCAGGAGCCCGACTAAATAGGCCAAAAAGGCCCCTGTATGCGCCGGCTCCCATACCAGTTCAGCAAACCGGATGCCGCGATTGGACAGAAACAGGCCTGGCAGCGGATTCAATGCAGCGCGCGGCACAGGCAGCGTTTGCACAATGCCGTACCAGAAAAACAAATGAAGCAGCAGCGGAATGTCGCGGATAACCTCAACGTAGGTCATTGCGAGCTTTGCAAGCAGCCAGTTGCGAGACAGCCTCGCGATACCGATCAGTGTCCCGAGTACGGTGGCGAGAATGATGCCGATGACTGACACCTGCAATGTGTTCAGCACGCCGACCCACAAGGCCCAGCCGAAAGTGTTCACGGATGGTTCATAGGCAATTGGATGCTCGCCAATTGGGATACCCGCCACCCGGCCAAGAAAAGCAAATCCGGTGGCAATGTGCCGATTAGCAAGATTGGTAGACGTGTTGGACGCCAGATACCAGACGATCCCGATGACGGATCCAATGATCACCACCTGCCAGACCAGGCCACGAAATATGGGGTCCGACCAGGATAGCTTCACCGCCTTCTTTGGCGGTGCGATGGGCGCGTAACGCGGGTCGACAGAGGCATCCGACATCAAATGATCAACCTTATTGAAAGATCAGCCGCCCCGGCACGAGATTGCAGCGTATGCCGGGGCGGCTAATTCAGATCAGGCGATTAGGGGATCAACGCATCGGCGGCGCGTAGTGCAGGCCGCCTTTGTTCCACAAATTGTTGATCCCGCGAGGAACGCCCATTGAGGTGATGTTACGGTCCCAGATCTCACCGAAATTTCCGACCTGCTTGACGATGTTGTAGGCGAACTTGTTGTCCACCCCCAGCGCCTTGCCCATGTCACCTTCGAGGCCCATGAAGCGGCGGACTTCCGGATCTGTGCTCGTGGTGAAGCTGTCGATGTTCTTGCTGTTGATGCCATGTTCTTCGGCGATCAGGCCAGCGAAATACGTCCAGCGAACAATGTCGAAGAACTTATCGTCGCCTTTGCGCACCATGCCGCCCAACGGCTCTTTGCTGATGATTTCCGGCAGCAGTATGTAGTCGTTCGCTTTGTCGCCTTTAGCAAACCGATATCCAGCCAGCGCTGAGGCGTCAGTAGAATATGCATCGCACCGGCCGGACTCAAAGGCGCCCTGCAGTTCGCTCAAATCTTGAATCAAGATCGGAGAGAACTTCATGTTATTGACCCGATAGTAATCGGCGATAGCGAGTTCGGTGGTTGAGCCCGGCTGGACGCAGATGGTCGCACCATCCATTTCCTTCGCCGACTTCACCCCGCCGGCTTTTTTTACCAGGAAGCCGGTGCCGTCATAGAAGGTAATGCTGGCAAACTCGGTACCCAGAAGACCCTCGCGACCGAGTGTCCAGGTGGTGGATCGGTAGAGCATGTCCACTTCGCCAGCCTGCAGCGCAGTGAAGCGGGCTTGGGTTGTGACTGGCGCAAACTTCACCTTCGTGGCGTCGCCGAGAATGGCGGCGGCAACTGTACGGCAATGGTCTGCGTCCAGACCGCGCATCACACCCTGGCTGTCGGGGAGCGAGAGGCCAGCAGTGTTGCCAGCCACGCCGCAAACGAGCTGGCCGCGCTTGACAATGGCATCGATCGTGGGGGATCCGGATTGAGAGAAGGCCGCGGTCGCGCTGAGCGACAGCACGGCGCCGGCGATGAGCGCGCCGGCAAAACGAAACTGCATTGTAGGACTCCTGAATGGTTGTGGCGCTTTGCCACACATCCTGCACAATGCCGCCGGTCGCGCGAAAGATCAATAGCTGCGTTGCGCATCATGCATCACTAGCTCTGATACCGTATCAGTCTAGAAGGAGAGACCTGCATGCAAACCTTGCTGACCAACGCCGTTATCGTTGACGCGACGCTGCCGGAGCCGATCGAAGGCCACGTGTTGATCGAAGGCGGCCTGATAAAAGATATTGCTGCCCGCCCCGTCGCTGCGGCCAATCGTATTGTGATCGATGTTAAAGGTCGCACCGTAATGCCGGGGCTGATCGACTGCCATGTGCATGTTGTTGCCAGCATGATGGACCTTACTGCCAACGCCGCACAATCTGATACGCTCGGCTTGTTACGCAGTTTGCCTATCCTCAAAGGCTATCTCGATCGTGGTTTCACCACGGTCCGTGATGTTGGCGGTGCGATGTTCCCTCTGGCGCAAGCCCTTCAGCAAGGTTTGGCGGTAGGGCCGAGGCTGATCGTTTGCGGCAAGGCTCTATCTCGTACTGGCGGCCACACGGACTATCGTGACCGCCATGATGCCCGTGATCCTGACCGTTACCTGAAAAATTTTGGGCTGCTCGGTCGGATTGCTGACGGCGTCGATGAGGTACGCCGCGCGACTCGCCAGGAGCTACGCCAAGGTGCTCAGTTTATCAAAATTATGGCCAATGGAGGCGTCTCGTCCCCAACGGACCCGATCGCCTGGCAGGGCTACTCGGAGGATGAAATGCGGGTGATTGTGCAGGAAGCACGTGATGCCCAAACCTATGTTTCCGCTCATTTGTATACGGTTGACGCAATTGCACGTGCGGTTCGCGCGGGGGTGCATAGTCTCGAGCACTGCAATCTCATCGATCTCGCGACCGCCGGGATGGCGGCAGCCGCCGGCTGCGTCGCGGTTCCGACGCTGGTAACGTTTGAGGCCTTGGCGGAAGACGGACCTCGGTTTGGCCTCCCGCCGGCGTCGATCGCGAAAATCGAAGATGTCCGGCAAGGCGGTATGCGCAGCCTCGCCATTTTACGAGAAGCCGGGGTTACGATGGCATACGGAACCGACTTGCTCGGTGAAACTCAAATCCGTCAGAGCGAGGAATTCGCCATCCGTGCGCGGGTATTGGACAGTCGTTCCATTCTTGCGAGCGCAACGACGGTTGCCGCTAAGTTGATCGGCTATGCTGGGCGCCTGGGCGTTGTCACTCCCGGCGCAATAGCCGATCTACTGGTGGTCGACGGTAACCCGCTGGACGATGTAAGTTTGCTCGCCCACCCAAACCGAACGATTCGGGCCGTCCTGCAGGGGGGTAAGGTCCACCGCTCTTCGCTGTAATGGCTTTCCGGCGAGCTGAGCGCTCAGTCTTCGCGTTCAGCCAGCGCGGCTAAGCATGCGGCGCAGCACGTCGTCGCGGCGAATAAAATGGTGAAACAGAGCGGCCGCAGCATGCAGCCCGGCCGTCACCAATATGGCGTTGGCGGCTATTTCATGGACGCTGCCAACAAGCTGCCTTGTCGCGCGATCGCCTGGGGCGAAAGAGATGAGCTTGAAGAGGCCGAAGAAACTATCGCCCCTAACCCACGTGTTCGTGATACCCGCTATCACTGCAACCGCCAGCAGTACATAAAGTACCAGGTGGATTAGCTTGGCCAGCAGTCCAAACACGCCAAATTCCGCAGGCGGGAGGTGAAGCCCTGCTGTATGACGCCAAGCTAGGCGGAGCACCACGACTACGGCCAGAGTTATCCCGAGCGCGACATGTAGGGACCGAACGTTAACTCTTCCAATTCCCCCCGACGGCCAAAAGTCTATGATTTGGGCCAGTCCCCACAAGGTCACAACCAAGACCGCCGTCGCCCAGTGCAGCCAGATTGTCGTTCGGTCGTAGGTCATGCTCAAGACGCTCCAATTAAAATACCGGTGGCGAACACCAAAGCGCCACCGAAGCCAATTTGAAGCGCAGCGGATAACGGCGGTGTGTCCATATATTTCCATCTAATCCACGTGATGATGCCCAGTTCGGCGAACACAACAACGATGGCGACAATTGTGGCTGTTAGGAAGTTGTGGATAAGAAATGGTAATGTGTGCCCGATGCCGCCCAAAGTCGTCATCAATCCGCAGATGACGCCGCGGATCCATGGTGCACCCCGACCCGTCAGGCTGCCGTTGTCCGACAAAGCTTCAGCAAAGCCCATTGAAATGCCGGCCCCGATGGAGGCCGCCATCCCGACCAAAAATGCGTCCCAGGACTGACCGGTTGCAAACGCGGCAGCGAACACAGGCGCGAGCGTGGACACGGACCCATCCATAAGTCCAGCCAAGCCAGGCTGGATGAAACGCAAAACGAAAAGACGACGCGCTGCCTCATCTTCCTGTTCGCGGACGGATTGAGGTAGATTTTCTTCCATCAATCTTTCGGCGGTGTGTTCATGCGCCACTTCCGCTTCGGCGAGATCCCCGAGTAGCTTGCGGATTGAGGTGTCAGTGCTGCGCGAAGCTGCCTGACGATAGAAGCGGGCTGCCTCAATCTCCATCTGCTCGGCTTGGTTGCGCATGGCTTCCAGGCGCAGCACTTTCATCTGCCATAGCGAGGGTGGAGAAATGAAGCCGCGTACGTCCTGGCGTCGGATGAGCGGAATATGTTCGCCGAACTTTTGACGATACAAATCGAGCAACATCCTGCGGTGGTCGCCTTCCTCCGCCGCCATTTCAGTGAACACTTTGGCCGAGGCCGGGTAGGTATCGCGCAGGCCTTCGGCAAAATCGAGATAGATACGGCCGTCCTCTTCCTCGTTGGCAATTGCCAGCGCCAGGACTTCTCTCTCGCTTAGCTCGTCAAAATTGCGCATGATCCGTTCTCCTGCTGCGCCGCAATATCGTGGCGCTACAGTCTTCATGCAACGTCAAATAGCGAAGAGGCGACGCCCGGATAAGGGATCTAGCGATGAACTTTTCGCGTCAGAAGCCTGCGCCCTATAGCCACACGAATGGGAGAAGGACCCGCATAAGGCTGCGAGCTAGGGTCTTAAGCTTCTGT